>Ga0207907_100075_pt1 | contig 79163 bp, 66 predicted proteins | sample LinPmetageLP52_FD_184062 | JGI IMG/M metagenome (GOLD analysis project Ga0207907, IMG submission 184062) | Marine viral communities from the Subarctic Pacific Ocean - LP-52 (SPAdes) | ecosystem: Environmental > Aquatic > Marine > Oceanic | place: Pacific Ocean | collected 2011-08-26
CGGAAACAAAAGCTGAATCCACTGAATTGGCTCCGCGCCATTCTCGAAGCGACGCTGAACAAAACGTCCTATCCTCTGCTCGACGACTTCAAAGCTGCCTGTCAATAGGGCCTTGGTGAACGGTTACCTTTACAGCAGCACCAGTGAGTAGTTTAGTTAATCCTTTTTGTTACTTATATAACTAAGTCCTTCTATAGCTTGTTTACGCTTGATACCACTGTTATTTTCACTGGTCAACCACTTGTTAAAGTGTCCGTTCAGTCCTGAAGGATGAGAGACGTGAACCCATAAAAAACCATCAGCTTGTATACTGACGTCATTAATCTGCTTGAACGTATCGCTGAATAGCCGCTTTAATACGGTTCGGATTGATTTTAAGTACGCGTCGCTGTTACCGAGTAATATTACTGCTCTAATACTTTTGGGTAGGTCTCGCAAATACCTATCAGTACAATTTTCGATGATCTGTGGTATTTCTTGAAAAGCTCTGTTGATTACAGGGCCAATGCACGAATAGCCACAATTCAATCCGTTTTTGATTTCAGCTTTGGATACGCTACAGCGAATCAACGAGCCAAACGCAATATTCGAATGAGGATCTTCAATTTTGCTGTCGACACAACAGTCATGCTCTAATACATCAACTACGTGCAGTGCTTTCGTTAACCGGTTTCTCATTTTCGCAAAAGCAACATCCTCGAACCGCTCCTGTTCAAATAGGTTTGCTTGCGTAAATCCTTTAGAAAAGCCCAGAACAAGATATTCCGGGTTAGATGAACCCCAAGCACCAGGGTTGTTAACCATGCGCCAGTGCAATGCGGGTTCAAATACTTTTTCCTTTATACCTTGGTAACAGACTCTACATTCTATTTTTCCGTGTTCGGGTAACATCATTCTGTCCTTAGTCTAGGTTAAAGAAATTGGTATTTGACAATATTTCATCTAGAGATAACTCGTTTCTGGCTTTGAAGGCATCTATTAATTCCCCCGCTTCGTTGATGCACACGAAATCATTTTCGCTTTGATTGAGTAACACATAAGCTTGCTGGAAATCCTGCTCTTGTTTAAAAGAAAACATTTCTTTAGAGAGAACGGTGTTAAACACATAAACATCAAGCTTTGCATGATATGTAGCGACCACAACATGCTTTCCGCTAACGAAAAAGAGTTTGGCTGTCTGTCTATCGGACGTTCGGTGATGCTTGTCAAGCCACAGAACCATGCTCATCAACATGTTTTTAATGTTTTGTGTTTGTAGGGGCGAAGCACGTTGATGCACCCGTTGTAAAAAGTGTTCATGTACATAGCACTTTGATGAGTAGTGGTGGTAAGGCTGCCTTCTAACTCTTATGTTTCGTGTGATTACTCTTTCGCAAATTATGCAGTGCAATATTCCTAGCTCGCCAAAGTCAGCGTGGTCAGGGTTAATTGCAAGATTCAGTGAGTCGAAGTGCCAGCTACTGTTTTGCTTATCTATTCTATGAAATAGCAATAGGTCACCATACATATCAAAGATATTCTGTACGTAAGCGGTCATACTTTTTCTGGAAAAGGGTTTATTTTGGCCAACTCTTTTTTCGGCTTCAGCGTTGTATTTGTCGAGAACATCATTTGCTACTCTGAACGTGCCTTTGACTTGTGCCTTAGCTATTGATGAATGCATTGAAAAATCCTTATGTAACAATGTTTTTTACAGAAGTTGGCTAATTAGGCGTTCTGCATGATCAAATGATTTTACTTTTACTTTCGCAATAGCCGCGGTATGAAACTCTTTATAAGTATGAAGACCGCTATGCCTCCCAACACCATCTTCAGAAGATTCGTACCAAGTTATTTCAAAGTCGCTTGAATTGAGTCGCTTTGCCATATTGTGAGTCACCCAAATACTCGGTGTTTTCGTTCGTTCGATGGCGATCGACAGGCTGCCTTTTTTTAATGCAAAAAGTTTCTTATTTTTGCTCCTGTCATCAGGGTGAGTAGAAAAATCATATTCTACTTTTAGGTAGTCGCCGAGATTATCAGCGGTGAAAGAAATATTCGGTTTTTGAAATACGTTTGGTTTGGCAGTGGCTTCAAGGGTATCACGATCCCCTGACTGTTCTGAGGGACGTAAGTAGTTTTCCAATGAAGAGCTATTAGCCAATGCCGAATTCATTTCATGCGCTACGTTCTCCACTGCCACAATAAGAGACGGCAAATCAAGATTCAATTTCCCCAAAAAACTTCCAATTTTGCGAGCAATGTCACCGTAGAGGGAAAATAAAGCGATAAACTTAATATTGCTATCAGAGTCAGCATTAACACCTGTTTTCGAATAAACCGTTTCCAAGGTATCAACGAGGTTATACTTGATAGCGCGTTGCTCTATCGCATAAATGAGCGCACTGCAGGTTCTTACGCTAGATAAATCCAATGGGGCGTCAAGAGACACACTATCGTACTGCTTAAAAGGTTTGAAACGCTCCTGTGACTCTAAGTATTGACGTAGTTCATGATTATTCATTGCTGCCAGCGATTTAAGAGAAACCATGTTTTTGAGCGTGCTGACCTTAACACCCAAAACAGCAGCCACGGCTTCGTGGGTGATTTCGCAGTAGTTCGCGACGTATTCGTCCTCAACAATGTAGAGCGATGAATATAGCCCTAAGCAACTAACCGCCGTAGTGAGAGTAGGGTACTCTTCCTCGATGTTCATGTTGTTAGCGACAGTTGGCAACATAGTTTCCATCGTTTCGACGAACGCCACTAAATCGAATTCATTAAACCCTAGAAAGTTATCCATAGTTCCAAAGTTCGCTAGTTCAAACGCTATATCCGTAAATCTGTAAAATCGTGTTTCATTGAATTTGGCATTCATTTCTAATCCAAGTATGGACGTGATCTTTTCGCAGAAAGCTTCTAAAAACTGCTCTCTTTCTATTTGAAATTTATTTCTATCCAACATAATTAACTCTCCCAAAAAGTCATATTGAAAACTGCAATTACAAAATAGCATCATTTTGTATTTTATTGCAAGCTTAAATGATGAAGGTGAGTCATTCGTGTGTTCGTTGTATTTAGTTTGGGAAGTGTAATGATTTTTTAGAGTAATAATTTTTCGGAATGGAAGGGGAAGTGGAGAGTAGGCTAGCATCCAATACTGATACGAAGGTTTCAGCGCTAGATTATTATCAATTTTTTTCTATGCGGAACGTTTGCGATTTCCCCTAGAGAAAAACTACTAAGGGAAATGCATCTTTGGGGGTAGAGAAGGTTAAAAAGAGAGGTAACTGTCAGATCAAGTCTGAGCTAGTACAAATTATGTTGTTAAAATTATGTGATAGAACGGTGTTTGTACCATCTGATTCATGTCTTGACATGGTAGAGGTCCCCTGTTCGAATCAGGGTAGTCGCACCACTTCTTATATTCAATTTATTACCACCTGATTTCTACCATTTTCTTTTGCCTGATATAGCGCATCATCTGCACGCTTTATTGACGTATCTAATGTTCTGTTGGATTTATTCCCAAGCGATACCCCTACGCTAAATGTCATGCTTAAATCTCCTTTAAGGGCATCAATGTTGTTGCAGTACTTTTGATAAGTTGCAGCTAGCTTTTCAAACATCAGTCGAACCACTTTTTCGTCCGACGAATGTAAAATGAATAACCATTCCTCGCCGCCGTAACGGCCAAAATCATCATGTTTAGACAGTGTCTCTTTTGCAGCATTGGCAAAAGCAATCAGCACTAAATCACCCACATCGTGTCCATACTCGTCGTTAATTCTTTTAAAGTAATCTAAATCAACGATGGCGATGGTTATGTTTTGTTGGGCAAGTTTAGAGTTGGCAGTAGCCAATATTCCCCGACGATTAAGACAGTTTGCTAGGTGATCAGTGGATGCCATACGATGATATTTTTTTCGTTGGCGTGATTGTCTGTAAACTAAAAGCGAGGCGACAAGAACTAAAATAAAAGCGATGGTAGCACTTAAGCGCCATATAATTTTTTGCTGATATTCCTCTTTAGCTTGAAGGTTACTAATATCTTTTTCGTATTCTAACTTACGGATTGTGTCTTCTTTTTCTTTTACTTCAAACTTTACTTGTAAGGCTTTAATGTTACTTTCGCTCGTGGCCTCGAAGTGTTTTTTAGTATAAAAAAGCTTTTTTTCTATGGCATCAAATGCTTCATCAGTACGATTAAGTTTTCGCTTTAATTCGTATCTTTCACCAAAAAATTCCGCTTTATAAATACTACGGCTAAATTTATCTATGATGAGAAAAACGTCATCATTAATTTTATTAGCTTTCTCTAATGCATCTTGTTTTATATATACATTGCTTAGCAAAATCATCGAAGCAAGTTGCATATCATTAATGCCCGCTGACATAGCAAGCTCGATATTTTCTTTAGCTAATATCTGCGCGCTATCGTAATGGGCCTGAAGATATTGAATATTTGCAATTGAGTATTGGGCAAAAGCGAGCCCCTTGTTCATATTAACGTTTTTAAAATAGGCTAATGCTTTGTTTAGATAGACTAATGCGCTTTGTGGGTCGCCAGTCTCAAGAAGTATATTACCCAAGCTCCAATACGCTTTTGCCGTAAAAAGCCCATCATTTGTTTTCTCGAATGTCTCTACGGCCTTTTTCGCGTAACTTACCGCTTTGTCCTCATCTTCCTCTAAGTACCCATAGGCATCGGCTATCTTTCTGTAAAAATAGCCTTGCGAAGGAATGTCATCGCTTTTTATTGCTAATTCAAGACCTTCTAACGCGGCACTCAGCGTTTTTCTCAACGCATCATCAGCCGTATAGTAATAAGCTAACGCGCGAAAAATAATAATTTTTTCATTTACTGAGTGTTGCGAAATTTGCGCTTCTAGCTTTTTAGAAAGATTTTTTGCTGGGGTGGAATCATCTAATCTGGTAAGAGCTTTTAGTTTTGTCTCTAAGAACAGTAGATAAATATCTTTTCGATTTATTAATTCTTTGTGATTTAAATAGTGTGATAAATGAGCCGTTAAATCAGCATATTTTTCTTGTCTAAAGAGGAGTTCAGAATAGAGCGCTGCTGCTTCTAGGTGAAGCTCCTCCCAGCCTTGTTCCTGACTTACTTTAAAGGCACTTTCTAATTTTTCTTTGTTACGCAGGTAATCAAGTTTGTTTTGCCTAATGTCATTAATAACGCTGCGTGTACTTTCAAAGTCGAGAACGCCTAAAAATGGGTTTGAAGCGCTTTCGGATGCACAACTAGTTTGAGTCACAGACATTTGAGTCAAGCATAAGAAAAGTAAGATCGCCCAAGCGTTACGCCAACGCCCGTTAAATAACCCTTTATTCTGCAATTTCTTATTGATAATTATCACTTGTAAACCAGTAGATATTTATTGCTCCTAGCACTGTAGCATTAGCCGAAAAATTAATGGCTTATGCTTAGAACGTAATACTTACTCAATTGTTATAAATTGAACATATATTGTTTGCATCATGGTTGTAAAATTACATACCTAGTTTGCTTTGCGAACGCTACAAATAGCAGGGTTATCTCTACTCATCAGTCACAGCATCTAATTCTCTGTATCAAGGTTGCCAACCTTACCTTTGTCAAAAAAGCTTCAATTATTACGTTAATAAAGTGTAATGCATCATAATCCAACGCAATCTGAAAATGTTGACTACACTAAGAGTTTACATCGAAAACGTAGCGTAGTGGGTAGTGAATGGATAGTGCGGGGTTAATGAGAGAAAAGGATATTTTCGAAAAAACATTTGAACAATGTGGCGTTGGATTAGCGCATGTTAGCCCGCATGGTGATCTTATCCGTGTGAACAGTAAGCTAAGTGGTTTTTTAGGATATGAGAGCGCGACACTTGTTAAAATGTCGTTTCAAAGCATTACCGAAGCTTCACACGTTCAAGAGGATTTATACCTTCTTCACCAAGTGCTTCGCGGCGAAATAGACACTTACAGCATAGAAAAAAAATACATTCATGCTAAAGGTCATCACGTTTGGGCAAAATTAACGGTTTCTTTGGTTCGTGATGAAAGCGGAGAGCCTGATTATTTTATCTCGGTCGTCGAAGATATCGATGATAAGAAACGCATTGAATCTGAGCTTTATAAAGCAGAAGCACTGTTCAGTAAAATAGTGGCCGCGTTTTCTGCGCATTCTTTTGTCTGGGTTGCGAACCCAGAACTCACCCGCCTTCATTACATTAACGAAGGTTATCGTAATATTTACGGGCGTGATGAATATGAATTGCATGCTAAGCCCGATGCGTTTTTATCCTATGTGCATGAAGACGATCGTTTGCTTGTAGATAAGGTATACAAAGCGAAGCCGCTAGAAAGTTGGGACTTACAATATCGCATAAAAAATAGTAGCGGAGAAATAAGGTACATTCACGATAGGGGCATGCCACTATTTGACGAGAACGAACAACAGGTACTGGTGGTAGGCACCGCTGACGATGTTTCTCATGAAAAAGAGCAACAGCAAGCATTGTTAGAAGCAATATCTAAACTTGAGTACCTCTCTAAAACAGATCCACTCACTGGCATTTCAAATAGACGAGAAATGTTCATTCAGCTAGATAGAGAAATACAACGAATGAACCGCGGTCAGAAACCGTCAACGCTTGTATTTATCGACCTAAACGACTTCAAAAGTATCAATGACACCTTTGGCCATAAAGCCGGAGATAGAGCATTGGTGGGTTTTTCAGACATTATGAAAAATACCCTGCGAGAAACCGACCGTTTTGCTCGCTTAGGTGGCGATGAATTTGTTGTGCTTTTATTTGGTTCAGATGACGCCGATGCCGAGGTGTTTTTTGAACGCTTAGCAGAAACCTCATTCGATATTGAATTTGGCCGTGAGTTTGACAGTGAATTAGCAGATTCCGACGCTAACCAAGACAGTCGCGTGAGTAGTGGAAGTGATGGTATCACTACCACCGGAACCTCTCTGTCATTTAGCTTGGGCTGGCACACGTGGGATGCAAATATTGTGACGGCACAAAACTGGGTAGATGCCGCTGATGAAGCCATGTATAAACAAAAACGCCAGCACAAAAGGCATGCTGACGTTTAAAGATAGGTTGAAACATTGGCACATTCTAAACTAATCCAATTACGCTAAACCTCTTAACTTAGAAGCAGTGAAGGTATGCGATAACATGAAGGGCAATGCTACATTACCCCATCAGGTTTTAGTTTTCTCTTTTGGCATGCGTAGTAGCAAACCACGCCGCTATTTCAGCCCGCTCTTCCTCTGTCATGCCGGTTTTATTTAAAAACGGCATGTCTTTGGTCACGGTAGTGCGCCTTACTAACTGAGGCGCATACCGAGTGATATCTTCCCAGCTATCTAACACCACACCTAATGGCGCAACTTTAAAAATTTCATCGGTAGGGGTGCGTGAATGACAGCCTACACAATGAGTATTCACAAGCTCGGCCACCCGTTCATCAGTTACCACGGCTACACTTTGATTTTCAGTACCCGCTACCTCAACATTCGCTGGCGTTTTCGGCCACGAAACCCATAACGCGATGGCAAGCATAGCAACAGCACCTGTGACTAATATCGATGGTTTAGTTTTGCCAACATGACGTAGGTTGAAGAAGTGACGAATCCACGCGGCAGCCGCCATTAATGCAATAAGCACTAACCAATTTTGCTCATGCTGATAGGTCATAGGGTAATGATTTGAAATCATGATGAACAATAACGGCAAGGTGAAATAGTTATTGTGCATGGAACGCAATTTAGCGCCTGCGCCCCACTGTGGGTCGATACTTTCTTTTGCTTGCACCGCAGCAACCATTTTACGTTGGTTGGGCATAATGTTGAAAAACACATTACCCACCATAATGGTGCCAATTAATGCCCCGACATGAATGTAAGCGCCGCGGCCGCTAAACCATTGTGTTGAAAGGTAAGTGACTACACAAATAAGCGTAACCAAACATAACGCAAAAACAATAGGATATTTAGCTAGCGGGCTTCTACAGGCAAATTCGTAAATGGCTATGCCGCCAAAAATAAGCCCTAAACCTAACGAAATAGCAGTAGTAGGCGACATATTATTAACTTGAGGGTCAATCAAGTATGCCGAAGCACCAAAGTAATACACAATAATGAGTAGCGCAAAGCCTGATAGCCAAGTGGTATAAGCTTCCCATTTAAACCAGTGTAAGGTTTCAGGCATTTTTTCTGGGCCATAAGCATACTTGGCTACTTCATAAAAGCCGCCGCCATGTATCGCCCATAAATCGCCCTTTATGCCTTTATCTTCTTTCCACTTAGGCGGAGTGCGCAAATTATTATCTAACCAAACAAAGTAGAACGACGCACCAATCCACGCCACACCGGCAATAACGTGAAACCAGCGTACAAATAAGCTTATCCAATCAAGCCATGGCATAGTGTGTTTCCTTCTTATTGTAACAGCATTGACCGCTTATCCAGGTTTCTGCAATAGCGCGATCATCACCCAAAATACTAAGTGCGAAAAAGACATCGTCAAATTCTGCATTGGGTTTAATTCGTAATTCCATAAGTTCATCGTAACGGGGCGTTACAATAATAAAATCGGCAACCGTATTAGGGTTTAAGTTTCCAATTTCGTCATCGAGTTTATGTGCTACCGCAGCGCCTTGGGTCATTAAGTAAAACCCTTCAATAGGATCGATAGGCGCGTGGCGCAATTGGCTAACCTTATAGGCATCGCCGTAGGTTTTTAACATACTAAAACTAGTCCCTGCACCTACATCGGTAGCTAATGCAACATGCACATTATTGGCTCGTGCGGTTTGCAAATCAAACAATCCGCTACCTAAAAATAGGTTTGATGTGGGGCAAAACGCCAATGTAGCGTCTGCTTCACCTAAGCGCTGCCATTCTTCGCTAGACAGGTGAATGCCATGGCCGAACACCGCGCGTGGGCGCACTAAATTGTACTTATCGTAAACATCTAAATAGCCAGATGCTTTCGGGAATAAAGTTTTCACCCATGCAATTTCATCTACATTTTCAGACAAATGGGTTTGCACAAAGACATCTTTGTATTGGGTTGCCAGTTCACCTAAAGCCGCCAATTGCGCTTCTGAGCTAGTCGGCGCAAACCTAGGCGTTATTGCATAGCGATTTCGGCCTGTGTTGTGCCATTTTTCTATTAATACAGCACTGTCTTTTTGGGCGGTTTCTGGGCAATCTTGTAAGTCTGCAGGGCAGTTTCTGTCCATGCACACTTTACCTGCCACAATAGCCATGTCTATTTCGCTGGCGGCACTGAATAAGGCGTTACAACAACCTTGGTGTACCGATGAAAAAACGAAGCCAGTGGTCGTGCCGTTTTTCAACAACTGTTGCAAAAACACCTTGGCAATCTTTTGGGCATGTTCCACGCTAGCAAACTGTTTTTCGGTAGGAAATGTATAGTTTTCAAGCCAACTTAATAATTGCTCGCCATAGCTAGCAATACTTTCAGTTTGCGGGTAGTGCAAGTGGCTGTCGATTAACCCAGGTAAAATCCAGCTGTCTTTATGATCATGTAACACAGCATTGGGGTACTGCTCACGCATGCTAGAAAACGAGCCAGTGGCGATAATTTTTTTACCCTCTATTACCAAGCCGCCATCGTGAATAACGACAATATCTTCGGCAAACGTGGATGACGCAGTATTAGGCGTTGGAAAGTGTGCAATATTCGCACGAAAAAGCTGCATTATAATTAGCTGCCTCTGTAACTGCTAAAACCAAAAGGAGAGATAAGCAAAGGCACATGGTAATGGCCGCCGTCGCTTTCAAGTTCAAACGCAATATCAATATGAGGGTAAAAACTCTTGCCATGCGTAGCAATTAAGTAGTCATGGCTATGAAAACGCAGTGTATACACACCGGCTTCAAACTTCTGACCCCATTGATTGAAACGTCCATCGTTATCGGTTTTACCAGTAAGTACGTCGCCATTAGGCAAGGTAAGCGTAAGCGCAATGCCTTCAACGGGTTTGCCCGATGTAGTATCTAATACATGACTCGATAAGGTATTCATTAATTTTCGTCCTTGGCAGCTAACGCTTTGTCTATGCGTAACAGAGTAATTTTAATTTGTTCTTGAGCGGCGGTGCGAATTTCTTCATCGGTGCTGTTCGGTAATCGCGCTTGCAAGGCGCTAAGCATCGCGTCGGCCGAAAGCCCAGTGGCACAAATGATGAAAATAAAACCATGCTTATCAAGATACGCTTGATTCGCTTCTTTTAATGTAAGCAGCGTCGCTTCTGATGCACTGGCTGTGCCTGATTGTTCGCCGCTGGCTATGGTTTTCGTGTTGGCAAACTTTTTACGCAACGAATCAACATCGCCAATCATTGGATGGGCGGTGAATGCCTCTAAAAAGTCGTCTTTGCCGCATTTTGACCAAGCGGTTTTCGCATATTCTTTTACATCGTTAACGGTGTCAAAAGGGCGGCCGTTAATCATGCTATATATCCACGACTGTGCTGCGCAGGTTTGTTGAAACCAATCGCTAGCATCGCTGGCCGATAGGGTATTAAGTTCGTTTAAGGTCATACATTATGTTCCTTAGTGTTAAATCTATCGGCGTTAGTCACCGTAGCATTTTCAACATTGTCTTCACAGGCGTGTAAACGCTGAATAATTTGGGAAGCAATAGATACCGCCACTTCAATAGGGCGCTTGCCGGGTATTGAAGTATCGCCAATGGGGGTTGCTAAGCGAGCTAAGTCACCTTCATTAAAACCGCGATGTTCCAATTTGGTGATAAAACGCTTGGCTTTGGTTTGTGAACCAATAAGGCCAACAAAGGGCAACGCAGGGTACTTTAATGCTTGCTCGGTAATGCGGTAATCGAGCTGATGATCGTGAGTTAATATTATTAACCAGGTGTTTTCTTCCAATCCACGCACTTCAGTCTCTGGCGCTTCTTCTACCACCATTTTTACGTTTGCGGGTAGCGGGTGGCTGAACAAATCTTCACGGCTATCAATCCATGATATACGAAGGGGAAGCTGAGCTAGAATAGGTACTAAAGCTTTTGCTACATGGCCTGCACCGAAAATAGCGATGTGCTGCGCATGGCGATTGCACACTTCAAACAATACTTTAACAGCGCCGCCACAGCATTGCCCTAGCTTACTGCTAAGGGGGTATGAGCGTATTTCGGTGCTAGCATTATTTTTATCACGAGTACCTTCACCACAAGTACCTTCACCACAAGTACCGCCACTTAGCATCTCACGAGCTGTTTTGATTGCATCGAACTCTAAATGCCCGCCGCCAATGGTATCTATGCTTTGTGCATCGGTAACCACCATTTTGCTACCGGCTTCACGGGGGGTAGAGCCAGCAATACTAATGACAGTCACAATAACATAGGGCGCACCGTCTTGTTGACACTGTGCTACCGCTTCATACCAGGTACTCGCTTTCATTGCTGTTCCTGTTGCAACTTCATTACAGCATTCAGTACACGCTCTGGCGTGGCGGGTGTATCTAGTTGCGGGTCTTGGGTGTAGCCAGAAATACTTGAAATGGCATCTTTCAAAGCACACCATACTGAAATTGCTAGCATAAATGGCGGTTCACCTACCGCTTTTGAATGGTAAATACTGTCCTCAGCATTTTCTCTGCCAAAAAGTTTTACATCAAAATGTTTAGGGGTATCGCCTATAGCAGGAATTTTATAGGTGGCCATGTTTTCACTGGTTAAACGACCATCGTTATTCCACACCAGTTCTTCGGTAGTAAGCCAGCCCATGCCTTGAATAAAGGCACCTTCTATTTGGCCAATATCAATAGCAGGGTTCAAGCTATTCCCCACATCATGAAGTACGTCTACTTTATCAACGCAATATTCACCACTTAGGGTATCAACAGATACTTCACTTACCGACACGCCATAAGAGAAATAGAAAAACGGGCGGCCGTCGCCTGTTTCGCGATTGTAATGCAGTTTAGGGGTTTTATAGAAGCCATTGGCCGATAAAGGTACGCGGTCAAAATACGCTACCTGAACTAAATCGCTAAACGCTTTTTGGTGTTCATCTAGTTCCAAGTTACCTGCAGTAAACTGCACCTTTTCAGCTTGCTCTGGCATACCTAGCTCGGTAGCAAAACACAGTGCTAAGCGTTCCTTCAACGTAATACAAGCATTTTGCACCGCTTTACCGTTTAGATCTGTACCGCTCGACGCCGCCGTTGGTGATGTGTTGGGTACTTTATCGGTGCGGGTGGCAGTTACTTCTATCATGTCCATAGACACACCAAATTCATTCGCCGCAATTTGGGCTATCTTGGTGTGCAGGCCTTGGCCCATTTCTGTGCCGCCATGATTCACTTGAATGCTACCGTCAGTATAAATATGTACCAGTGCGCCCGCTTGGTTTAAGTGTTTTGCAGTAAAGGAAATACCGAACTTAACCGGAGTCAGAGCTAGGCCTTTCTTAATGACAGGGCTATTGCGGTTAAAGTCGGTAATCGCGTCTCTGCGTGCCCAATAATCGGCGTCTTTTTCAAGCTTTGCGATCATTTCTGGCAGTAGGTTGTGCTCTACTTCCATGCCATAAGGGGTAGTGGTGCCAGTTTCTGGCCCGTACAAATTTTGTTTACGTACGGTAAGTGGGTCTACTTCTAGCTTGCGTGCCATGGCATCCATCATGGCTTCAGCCATGATCATACCTTGCGGCCCGCCAAAACCACGGTACGCCGTGTGCGATACCATGTTAGTTTGCAAGCGGTGACCTACAATGTTGCTTGCACCTAAAAAGTAACCGTTATCGGCATGAAACATGGCTCTATCTACAATAGCGTCAGACAAGTCAGGTGAATGCCCACAATTACCGTTTATATCTACTTTTGTGGCAACAATTTTACCGTTTTCGTTAAAGCCAACCTCAAAGCTATTATCGAACGGATGGCGCTTGCCTGTCACGTGCATATCAGTGCTGCGAGGTAAACGACACTTCACTGCACACTGGTTGCGAGAAGCTAACAAAGATGCCAAACATGCCCACTGAGCAGCTTGGGTTTCTTTACCACCAAAACCGCCACCCATGCGGCGCATATCTACCATCACATGATGCAGCTTGATATCGAGTACTTCAGCCACTAGCTTTTGCACTTCACTAGGATGTTGGCTTGAGGTATATACCTTCATTCGCCCGCCTTCATCGGGAATGGCAAGCGACACTTGCCCTTCAAGGTACATATGCTCTTGACCGCCAATAGAAAGGTGGCCTTTACAGCTTAAAGGTGCAGTGGCAAGTTGAGTATCAGCATCACCTTGGCCAAACCTGTGAGTAGGGCGCACAAAGCGTTCATGTTTATGCGCTTCTTCGGTGGTAAATACCGCGGCGGTAGGAATAACCTTAATAGTGCCTTTTAGTGCCGCTTTACGAGCTAAATGTACCGAGGTAGCAAGCACTGCAAAATAGGGCTGACCGTAGAATTTAATTTCGCCATTAGCGAGAAGAGGGTCGCCTTCAAAAACCGGCCCAATATCTTTATGACCAGGAACATCGTCGATGGTAATAACATCGACCACACCTTCACTTGCACGTACGGCAGATAAATCCATAGATTCAATAATGCCCGCCGCGCACCCGCTGGTCCCTACCGCGGCGTAAAGCGTGCCTTGCGGCTCTACCAAATCGTCAATATATTTCGCGCTTCCTTGAACCTGTCTGGCAGCACTTTCATGCTTTACCGACGTATGAACAACCTGTGTTGAGGCTGAATCTTTCGCGCTATCGATAAGCTTACGCATGTTGCACCACCCGAGTTTCAATCTTGTTTTTTGCGTGGCTGCTTGTACCACTGGCTGATTGGCTAGTGTTTTGATGCTCTAGCCAGAATCGATGCCATAAATTAGCCAGTACGGTTTTACGGTATTCTGCACTCGCTCTCACATCATCTATTGGGGAAAATGCTTCGCTTAAAATTTGTTTACCAATACTCAAGCATTCGCTACTTGCCCATTGTTTGCCTTTTAATGCGCTATTCAATGCTTCGCAACTAGCAGGGGTTGCGGCAACACCACCAAACCCAGTGCTAACGTGTTCAACTTTACCGTCATTCAAGGTTACGTTGAACACGGCACACACGGCAGAAATATCATCTTCCATGCGTTTTGAAATTTTGTACGCGGCCACTAACTCACTGGCCGTCAGGTAAGGTATTTCAATGGCAGACAGCCATTCGCCTTTTTCTAGCGCCGTTTGGCGATAGCCAGTAAAAAACTCACTCACAGGTATAGCGCGAGTTTGTGTACCATTATCAATATGCAGCACGGCCTTTAAGGCTAGCAATACAGGCGGCATATCGCCAATAGGCGAAGCGTTTGCCACGTTACCGCCCAAGGTGGCTTGGTTACGTATTGGCAACGAAGCAAAGCGGGTGATTAATTCTGCTAATTGAGGAAAGTGCCCTAACAAAGGTTGCGTCAGATCACTCAACGGCGTAGTTGCACCAAACGTGATCGAATGTTCGTTTGTAGTGCATCCATTTAATGATTTGACCCCACTTAAACTAATTAGCGTGTTCACATCTTTCAATTGCTGAGTAAACATCAAGCTTAAGTCGGTGCTACCTGCTACTAAAAGCGCATCTGGGTGTTGAGCGATAGCATTGGCTAAAGCCGAGCGAGAGTCTGGAACAAGTAAATTATTGGTGCCAAGTACGGGGGTGGCAGCTAGTTCCTTCAACGCGCTTAGCGTAGAAGACTCATTACGTGCGAATGTGTCATCAGGCGTGTTTCCACACACAGATAATGCCGCATCAATAATAGGGCGATAGCCAGTGCAGCGGCATAAGTTGCCGGACAATGCATGCAATACGTTATCGCGATTTGGCGTGCCATCTTGATGATACAAAGCAAACATAGACATGATAAACCCTGGCGTACAAAAGCCGCACTGCGAACCATGAAAGTCGATAAGTGCTTGTTGTACAGGGTGTAATGTGTTTTCTTGAGTTAAATGCTCTACCGCAATTAGTTGTTTGCCATGTACAGCCGACATCAAGGTAATACAACTGTTTACCGTGCGGTAATGTAACCCATCGAACTGTGGGTTAGGCTCGGTAATCACTACGGTACATGCACCGCAATCGCCTGCTGCACAACCCTCTTTAGTACCGGTAAGTTTTCTGTGCTCGCGCAAGAATTGAAGTAACGTCAGGTCAGCCCGGGTATCGTCCAATTCAACGAGTTGTTGATTAATAAGAAAGCGAATCATACCCGCACCTCATCACTATTTTCATTGATATATCCATTAATATAACGGTATTCTTGATAGAAAAGTAGACCATTTGGTCAAATAATTGCTTTAAAAAAAAGGCTTCCCTGAGAATAGCCCCTAATTTGGTAAGCAAAACTGCATACTTGTTGGTGTAATACAGGCAAGAATCGTGCAAGGTTGAACATAGAGAACACAAAGTTAAGTAGGGGTAACGGTATAGTGATTACGTTTTCTATTTTACGCTAAAACCGTGATAACGTAATACAAACGGATGCCAGACGTGTAGTGAAGGATAAAAAAATAACGATGACCAAATTAAGAGACACGGACGCAGGCGTAGGTGCCACAAACAAAAGAAATATTCTGCAAGCCGCTGAAAAATGTTTTGCCCAGTTTGGATTTAAGGGCACTGCGGTTCAAAAAATTGCAGATGAAGCGAACCTGCCTAAAACCAATGTGCTTTATTATTTTAAAACGAAGCAAGAATTGTATGTGGCAGTGCTAGAAGAAACATTGTCGTTGTGGAATTCCCATTTCGACAGAGCCACTGTAGATGACGATCCTGCTGAAGTGTTAGCGGCGTACATTACAGAAAAAATGGAAGTATCTCGTACCCATCCACAAGCTTCTAAAATCTTCGCGATGGAAATTATTAACGGTGCGCAGAACTTAACCGGTTATTTTGACGAAGAACATGCCAAATGGATGGAAGGACGATTAGCACTTATCGACCAATGGATTGAAGTAGGTAAACTCCCTCAGCTTGATGGTGAATATTTACTTTACACGATTTGGGCTAGCACCCAGCATTATGCAGACTTCTCCGCTCAAATTACTCGTCTTCGTGGCCGTAAAATGATTAAAGCTGATTTTGAAACGGCCACACGCCAATTAATTCAATTGGTGCTAGGTGGGTGCAACCTGCCAGTGCCAAGTCGTTATATTGAGAATATTGATGCCGAATAATTCCCATACTTACCCTCGCGACCTTATTGGTTACGGGGCTGATGTACCTAAGGCCAATTGGCCGAACGGCGCTAAAATTGCGCTCCAGTTTGTTTTAAATTATGAAGAAGGTGGTGAGAACTGCGTACTACATGGTGATGCGCACTCCGAAACCTTTTTGTCTGAAATTATTGGTGCGCAAGCATTTAATGATAGGCACCTTAGTATGGAGTCTATTTATGAATACGGGAGTCGTGCGGGATTCTGGCGACTTCATCGTTTGCTCACCAGCTACAATATTCCGGTAACGGTTTTTGGTGTCACTATGGCCATGCAACGTCACCCAGATGCCGTGCAAGCCATGTTAGATGCTAAATGGGAAATTGCCAGTCACGCTATGCGTTGGGTTCATTATCAAGATATGGACGAAGAGACTGAACGAAAAGAAATAGACGACGCTATCATGTTGCATGAGCAACTTACTGGTAAGAAACCGGTTGGCTGGTACACGGGGCGAACCAGCCCTAATACGCTCAAATTGATTGCTGAGCGTGATGACATTCTCTACTGCGCCGACTCTTATGCCGACGATTTGCCTTATTTTGATAACCATTACAGCAAACCTCTTTTAATGGTGCCTTATACGCTAGATACCAATGATATGCGTTTTGCTGCCCCACAAGGTTTTAACAGTGGCGAGCAGTTCTTCCAATATCTTAAAGATGCGTTCGACGTGTTGTACGACGAGGGCAGCGAAGCACCTAAGATGCTGTCGATAGGCATGCATTGCCGTATTTTAGGGCGGCCAGCGAGAATGGCGGCGTTAAAACGTTTTATTGAATATGTGCAATCTCATGACAAAGTATGGCTTGCTACCCGTGAAGACATTGCCCGACATTGGCTAGCCGAACATCCTTTGGTTGAAAAATCCCAGTAAAGTGTAAAGCTATAAGAAGCAAGCTACGCTATATAAAGTGGAGATATAAAAATGAAAGTAAAAATTGCCTTATGTTTATTAACTGCGCTCGTATTAACGGGCTGTTCAAAGCTAAATAAAGAGAACTACGACAAATTAAAAATGGGTATGTCTAAAGATGAAGTCTCATCGGTAATTGGGGCGGCAGATAATTGCTCAAAAACCATGGGCGCAGTATCTTGCGTTTGGGGTAACGAAGAAGCGAAGCATGTAAAGATAGTCTTTATGGGCGATAAAGCCGTTACCTTTAGCTACGATGGTTTAGAGTAGGGTTAGCAAGCTCAATTTCTATGAGCTATGTAATCTAAGTTGCCTGAATAGATTACCCAAAGCATAAAAAAAACGGTGAAGATTATCTTCACCGTTTTTTTTGTTAAGCATAGGCTACCGCTTGCTATTTTAAGTCAAATATATAGCGCAGTATAAACACACCCGCTAACACGTAGGTTAACCCACTGACTTCTCTGAATTTACCGGTCCCCACCTTAATGCCAACGTAGGTAATAAAACCTAGTGCAATACCTTCACTAATACTGAACGTGAGCGGCATAGCTAATAGCGCAACGGTTGCGGTAGCAAGAGCACCTAAATCGTCGAAATCTATCTGGCGAATGGCTTCCATCATTAGAATGCCTACCATGATAAGCGCTGGAGTAGTGGCCATCAAAGGAATAACCTTCATTAAAGGGGTAAGGAACAAGGCAAAAATAAAACACAGTGCAACCACTACCGCGGTTAATCCTGTTCTACCACCTGCAGACGCCCCAGTAGCAGATTCTACGTAACTGGTTACTGGTGATGTACCAATAAATGCACCTACCACACTGGCAGACGCATCGGCGGTCATGGCAGGGCCAATTTTAGGCAATCTTCCGTTTTTATCTAGCAAGTTTGCACGGCGAGAAACACCGATTAACGTACCTATAGTGTCGAACATATTCACAAACATTAGTGCAAATATTAAATCCCAAGTTTCAGCGATATGGTCAATAGGGTACCAAAAGTCCATTGCCATAAAGGTATTCGAAATTGGTTCTGGTAAGCCGATAATGGCTTCAGGCGTTGCGGTTAACATGCCATTCTCGGTTGGCACGAAGGCACCAATTACGGTAAGCAACACAATAGATATAAGAATGCCTCCGGTAACCTTTTTTACTACCATCACAATAGTAAAAATAATACCAAGTAGCGCAAGCATTACCGCAGGGTCAGATAAATCACCAAGACCCACAAAGGTAGCCGGATTGTCTACAACCAGCCCCGCATTTTTAAGGCCAATAAAGGCAATAAATAACCCTATGCCGCATTGCACACCAATTTTGAGGGCCGGGGGAATAGACTCAGCAACTTTAGTCCTCACCCCAGTTAAGGACAGAATTAAAAAGAGAATACCGTTCCAAAATACTATCCCAAGAGCCGCTTCCCAAGGAATTTCCCGAGATAAACAAATTGTGAAAGCAAAAAAAGCGTTTAAACCCATACCTGGCGCAAGCGCAATGGGGTAGTTAGTCATAAACGCCATCAATAGAGTGCCCAAACAGGCAGCTAGGGCGGTTACCGTTATTAACCCTTCGATAGGCATGCCACTTAAGCCAAGGATCCCAGGGTTTACCACTAAGATGTACGACATGGCAGCAAAAGTGGTTAGCCCCGCTACCACTTCTGTTTTTATTGTGGTTCCATGCGCCTGAAGCTTAAAAAGGCGCTCTAATACGTTATTAGACATGTAGATTTCTCTATGCGTTGAGTCATTTATCATTATTTGTTGTTGCATGAAGCAAAAACTTGACCACTTAGTCAGTTTGTTGGTGCGTTTTGTGCTACGGTAAACATAGCCAGAATACGCAAAGTCAGTGTTACGCCAGTGAAATTAACTAATAAAGGTTTTAAAAACCGCGTATTTCACATTGGAAGCGTTATAAGAACGCCTGACTAAATCAACGCTAGAAAAGAAGTTGCGCACTAATTAAGATCAAATTGCATCAAAATGGTGCGCTTCTAACTGTGAGGGGCCATGTCGCTATCAACAATAATTCAAAAACTCCCGAAGGCTGAACTGCACTTGCATATAGAAGGCAGCCTAACACCTGAGCTTATGTGGCACCTGGCAAGTAAACATAGTATCACGTTGCCATATAAAAGCATTGAAGAGATAGCTGCTGCCTATCAATTTACTAATTTGCAAAGCTTCCTCGACATATACTATGCCGGTGCGGGCGTGCTCATTGATGAAGATGATTTTTACGCGTTAATGTGGGCGTATTTCACCCGCTGTCATGAAGATAACGTGGTTCACACTGAAATCATGTTCGACCCGCAAACCCATACCGCAAGAGGTATAGGATTTGATGTGTTCATGCCAGGTTTTTTACGGGCCATGAAAGATGCACAAAAGCAGTACGGTATTTCTAGTTACTTAATTATGTCTTTCTTAAGGCATTTACCAGAAAGCGACGCGTTCGCCACACTTGAAGCTGCCAAACCTTATTACAGTGTTATAGATGCGGTGGGTTTAGACAGTTCTGAACTGGGTCATCCACCATCTAAATTCGAACGGGTGTTTCGAGAAGCGCGAGCTCTTGGGTTTAAAATAGTCGCGCATGCAGGTGAAGAGGGGCCGCCAGAATATATTTGGGAAGCATTAGACTTGCTTAACGTTGACCGAATTGATCATGGCGTAAGGTGTCAGGAAGACGAGAAGTTAATGGCTTACATAAACGCCAATCAAATTCCTCTTACCGTATGTCCATTAAGTAATCTGAAATTGTGTGTGGTAGATGACTTAGCCAAACACAATATATTATCGCTACTCGATGAGGGTTTAATGGTTACTGTGAATTCGGACGATCCTACATATTTTGGTGGGTTTTTGAATGATAACTATATAGCCCTGTGTGATGCGTTGCCTGTAACCGAAGCACACGTGAAGCAACTTGCTATTAATAGTTTTGCGGCTAGCTTTTTACCGGATGACATTAAACAACAACACATTGCGCATATACATTCGTTAACACGCTAAAATGATAAGCCGCTCATCTCATCTTTCTAGGCGTGGGCGGCAGCCATTTCTGATTTGGTGGCGTCGATTACTGACGCCAACGCGCTAACGTTTACTTCAATTTCATTCCAATCACCTGATGCCGACAATATTTCGATGGATGAGGCTTTCTGGCGCAATGCCTCGGCGCCCACATCACCCGATACACCTTTAATAGCATGGCTGGTAAAGCGAACGTCTTCTAAATTTCTATTTGAAACCGCTGTAGTAAGCGTTAAGTGTTTTTCATCGATTTGATCAATGAACATTTCAACAACACGTTTTAAAAGCGCGTGGTTTCCTGCCAAGCGTTGCAGTGCTTTTTCACGTTGCCAAAGCGACGTACTTTCAAAACTCATAAGTTATTTTTGCCTTGTAAACCAAGTGTGTAGTGAGAACATTTACTGTAGAACGAAAACTGTATATCAAAAAAATTTAAATGTGAACCCAGTTCTAGCGAGATTTCGGCTGTTTTAATGAAGACAGACTTAAGTATTTCTTTATCGCTCTTGTGGCACTTATCGTATAACAACGACTTCTCAGTAGCGCTTTAGGACATAATCGGTACTGTAAATGCATCAGCAATTACAATCAGCAAGAACAATCAGCAAGAACAATGCCGACAACATAAGTGCAGTTGAATGTAGACTAAAGGCTAATAACGAAAAGCATAGCATGGCCGATACTTGATAGAGAAAAAGGTAAATAAGGAGAAACGATAGCTATGGATATGCGAGCGCAAAAAGTGCTTATTGTTGATGACGAACCCGTTAATATCGTCATTATAGAATCTGCTGTAAGTAGTTTAGCGAACGTAATTAGCACCAGCAACAGCTTAGAAGCCCTTCAACTTATTGAAATTCATAAACCTGATTTAATTATTCTTGATATTAGTATGCCTAAGCGCTCAGGGTTCGACATCTGTAGAGCGGTTAAGGCTGATATGAGCTTGCGAGATATACCGATACTTTTTGTGACGTCTTTTATCGATAGTCAGAACGAGCGAAAAGCACTTGAATTGGGTGCAATTGACTTTATTGCTAAGCCTATCGATATAGAAATTTGTAGGATGCGGGTAAAAAATCACCTTTTAATACAACGTCAAAAATCACAGTTATCTATTTACAACGAAAGAATTCTTGAAGAAAAAGAACAATTAAACATTACGCTTAATGCTATCGCTGATGGCGTTATTGCCACCGACGCAGAAGGCGTTGTAACTTTCATTAACCCAGTTGCTCAGCGCTTAACTGGCTTTAATGAATTTCAGGCGTGCGGGCGAATGGTTGATGAAATTATGGATTTACGAGACGCCACGACTAATGCCGGAATGATTAACCCTGCGCTATATACCATGAAGGTTAAGCGGCCTGTTTCTATGGCGTTCAACGTAAAATTAATCAGCAAGCAAGGTAAAGAGTGCAGGGTAGAAGATACCGCTTCACCGATATTAGACACACAAGGGAGAGTTAAAGGCTCAGTCGTTGTATTCCAAGATGTGTCTGAATCGGTGGCGATGGCCGTTCAAATGACCCATGTCGCTAATCACGATCAACTTACTGGCTTACCTAATCGGGTGTTATTGCACGACAAAATTGTTCAGTCTATTAATCGCACCGACAAAGCGCAGCATAGTGTCGCTTTGTTACTTATAGACATTGATAATTTCAAATATTTGAACGATGCGCTAGGCCACAAAGTCGGCGACTCCATTATTCTATCTGTATCGAAACGTCTTCAACATGCATGCGGTTCGTCAGCAACGTTAGCAAGGGTAGGCGGTGATGAGTTTGCGTGTTTATTAACCCATGAAGATAGTGGGTTAAGTGCAGATGAAGTGGCAATGAGCTGTTTACAAAGTGCAAGAGAGCCTATTCATATTGATGGGAAGCATCACCAACTTAGTTTAAGTATTGGTATAAGTTTGTTTCCTCAAGATGCTGCTAGTGCAGAAGAAATGATGCGTCACTCAGACACGGCCATGTATCGCGCGAAAGCCACAGGTAAGGACAAATTCAGCTTCTTCTCAAAAGATTTGAAACTTGCCATGCGCAAGCGGGTTGAAACCGAAATAAAGCTTCGCACAGCCCTTGATAACAATAGCCTGACGGTATTTTTCCAACCTAAATATGATTTGAATTTAAATAAAGTTGTTGGCGCGGAAAGTCTAGTTAGACTAATCGATGAAGATGGCAACATAACGCCACCAGATGAATTCATTCCTTTGTCTGAAGAAACAGGGTTGATACATCGGTTAGGTAAGCAAGTTTTGGTCAAAAGTTGTGAGTTTATTGCTAAATGCGTTGAAGCGAATGAAACGTTTAAAATTGCGGTAAATGTGTCAGCGCAGCAAATAGCGAACCCTTACTTTGCAAAAGAAGTTGAGGAAGTTATTGTGTCGACCGGAATCGATCCAGGGCTATTAGAGTTAGAGGTAACGGAGTCTGCATTGATGGCTGATTTCGATCAAACGCGAAACGTATTACTAGCGCTTTCCTCGTTAGGGCTCTCGTTAGCACTAGATGACTTTGGCACCGGCTACTCAAGCTTGTCTTACTTACGTCAGTTTCCTTTAAACGTACTTAAGATTGATCGATCTTTTATAAAAGACATGGATACCGAACCCCAAGCGCTTGATATAGTGACGGCTATTGTTCGTCTCGGTAATTGCCTTAACATGGTCTTAGTGGCAGAGGGGCTTGAAACCGAATTGCAGTTTCACTCGCTTAGGCAGTTAGGCTGTGAATATGGTCAAGGCTACTACATGTGTAAACCTATATCAGAAGACGAATTTACTGAACGATTTTTGAATCAGGCGTCTATAATGACGTAATGGCAAAGTTTAAAAACCTGAAAAGATGGCAGTTTGTCTTTTTTGGCTTAATATCTTTTAAGTAATGCTGTAATATAACTTTATGCTTTTTTCCCTTCATTCTCTTAAGACAGTCCTGTTAAATTTATGCAGTTAGAACTAAAACCATACTCGGCATGCAAGGTACTCGTGGTCGATGATGAGCCTATTAGCAGAATGCTGCTTACTTCTATACTTGAGCCTTTTGTTAACTGTATTTCTGCGTCAAACGGTGAAGAGGCTATTGACCAATGTGTGATGCACAAGCCTGATCTCATTCTATTAGATATGAATATGCCGGATGTCGACGGCCTTACTGTTTGTCGTACGTTAAAAGACAATGCTGATACCGCCCAGATACCTGTTGTCTTTGTCACCTCTACCATTGACGTAGAAACCGAAAATATGTGTTGGGAAGTGGGAGCCTCTGATTTTGTGCTGAAGCCGGTTACCGCCTCTACACTGGTTCACCGCATAAAAAACCACTTACAAGGTAAGCTACGCACAGAGCTGCTTGAAAGATTGACGTTTCACGATCAGTTAACAGGTCTATACAATCGAATGTACTTGAGTAATGAAATTCCATTATTAGTAAAACAAGTGGCTCGTGATCATAGCTCGCTCGGCGTCATCATGATGGATATCGATTTCTTCAAGCTTTACAACGATAACTATGGCCATCTTCAAGGTGATATCTGCCTTCAACAAGTAGCAGCCATTATTGGGGAGCATGCGCGCCGTCCCAAAGATGCAGCCATTCGATTTGGCGGTGAAGAGTTTATGCTGGTATTGCCGTATACCGACATGAACGGGGTTAAGAAAGTTGCTGAAGACATTGTGGCTGCAATAAGAAGTGAGAATATCACGCATTATGCGGGCAAGGATGGAAAGCTAAGTATTAGCGCTGGCTATGCTGTAAGGCCTGCTAATGAATTGCAAGACACCGGCATATCTTCACTTATCGAATCAGCTGATATTTTTCTTTTTGAAGCCAAAGAAGCAGGGCGTAATCGCGCAATAGGTTAATCGGCTTCTCCCTTAGAATAATAGCCTATTGTTTAATTTTTTTTCTTTTCTAAAACCACTATTATTGCCTTAATGGAGCAGTGTAAAAACTGTAGTGGCTCCTCTGACCCTCAGAGGGCTTCTTGATTTTGATGGCGGTTTGCTATGTCTCAACAGTTCGATAGAAAAGAAAAGTACCCTATTTCCGTTTCATCGACGGTACTTAACCTCGAAAAAGTGCTTAAATCTGGTTGCGACATACTATCCATGCAGCAAGGTATACTTTTGCATGTTACGTGCGAACATATCGACGTGATTGCCAAAGCCGACGGGTCTCTTGCACCTAACCAATTACTCTTACCCCCTTTTCCTGTTGATGTTGGCACTCTTCCTTCCAGCCAGTTAGAAAGCTGCCCTAAGGTTAAGTTATGGGCAAAACAAAACTTATCGGCGAAAGATTTTATTATTGGTCGTGTTCATCGCGTTGGTAACTATCACCTAGTGTTAATGCTGGTAAACAGTGAGGAAGACATAAACATTTCTTTCGATAAAGGGAAGTTATCGTTACTTGATAACTGGCTAGAAAGCGTTTTACAAAAAGAACGTGGAGCAGACGACAATTCACTTAAACATGCCGAGTTATTTGAAAAGCTACAGTCAGTGGCAAATATCGGTGTGTGGGAAGTTGATATCGTTGAAAATGCCCTTTTCTGGTCCTCTCAAACCCGTATTATCCATGAAGTGCCTCAAGATTATATGCCAGCGCTTGGCTCAGCAATTGAGTTCTATAAAGAGGGGGCAGATCGCGATGAAATCACAAGGTTGGTCAAGCACGCGATAGAAACAGGCGAACCATGGACCGCTACCTTGCAGATAATAACCGCGAAGGGAAATCCGGTGTGGGTAGAAAATCACGGTATGGTCGAAATGTTTGAAGGCCAATGTGTTCGGCTTTTCGGTACGTTTCAAAATGTTGATAAGCCTGTAAAACTTCGCTTGGAACTAGAAGCAAGACAGAAAGACGCAGAAATGGCATTTAAAGAGCGTGGCAACTTGTTATCTCGTATCAGTCATGAATTAAGAACGCCGCTAAATGGTATTACGGGAATGCTACAGGCCATAAAGTTCGAGCAGCGAGTGAATATCCGAGAGCGAAAAACGGATTTGGCACTTAAGAGCGCCGGCCGCTTACTGCTGCTAATAGATGATGTTTTAGACTATACCGAAATTTCCAGTGGCGAGCTTACACTGAATAAAAGTCACTTCTGCGTGCGTGCAATGGTAGAAGAGTTGATTGACGTATTTAAACCCTTGTGCAAAGAGAAAGGCCTTCGTTTATACGCGGCACTGTCGTTGCCTGAGAATACCTATTTAAATGGTGATGCCAATCGAATAGGGCAGATCATCTCCAAACTATTACACAACGCCATTAAGTTTACTTCACGAGGTCACATTTCCATCCAATTAACGCTTAGAGAAGCGTTGACTGAGCCTAACTTGCTTATTTCGATAGAAGACACGGGTGAGGGTATGGATGAGGCAACTAAAACCTCGTTGTTCACTCCTTTCATACAAGGGCAAACGCAATCGGCAATTAAAGGCAGTGGAACAGGCTTAGGGCTTTCTATCGTAAAACAGCTAGTTGATAAAATGGATGGTGAGATAGATATTCGCTCTGAAATAAATGTAGGCACTGCCTTTGATGTAGTCATTCCTGTTACCCTGACAGACGCTAAGCAAGGTCTTCTAGACCACGACGATGCTTTATCATCAAGTTTACTCACTATCCCATTATCTATTCTGGTGGTGGACGATAATGACATTAACCGCATTGTGCTTGCTTCCATGTTGGAAAAATATAACTTTATTGCCGATGAAGCTGAAGACGGTCAAGTGGCAATACAAAAGGCCAGAGAAAAAGACTATGATCTTATCTTCATGGATTGTGCAATGCCGGTGCTCGATGGTGTATCTGCCACAAAAATCATACTTGAAGAAGGGTTGATACGCAGTCAAGGTAGTATCGTAGCAGTAACGGCTAATACGTCTGAAGAAGACAGAGAAGCGTGTAAAGAAGCGGGAATGTCAGCGTTTTTGTGTAAACCCGTCGATCAACGCAATGTTACGTTAGAACTTAAGAAAGTACTGCTTAGTAAGTCATTTGCAATACATCAGTGACAGCGGAAGCCCGCTGTCACAAATAGCGTGTAATTGCAGTTTTACTACTGCTTAACAGGTAATTCGTTTTTAACCGTATCCCAGTTTGTCGTAATTTCCTCAATCACCACAGAACCTACAGCGTATGCTGCTTCTACCGCTGATTGAAGTGCCGCGTAGCCTTCGCCAGAGCTTTCTAGCTCTAAGTTCTTAGCTGCCGTTAGCCCTGCTGGCTGCATAGTAAAGTTACTGGCGGTGCGAAGAATAAGAACACGGTCTTTATCAACCAAGTTAGCATTGTCTAGGTAAGTCAGCGCTTGTAGTGTGGCTGAATCTTCCATGCCTGAAGTCATAAAGTTACCCTTGCTTTGCGTCCAGTAGCCCACCCAATCGTTTGCCCAGTCATTAAGTAATTTGCCGTGCCAAAATGTAGACGCCGATAAATGTGACCCCGTCATAACCGTTGGGGCAGTAAGCGCATTAGGGAATCCCGTATAAGTCGCTCGCAGTTTATCCATAGCAGGGGTATTAGGTAGCGCAGTATCTTTAGTAAGATTAAACGCCCAATCTCTTAAACTCGCATTTAATATATAAACTTCACCGTTAGGGGCTTTTTCTGGATTTACCGATGCAGCGTTAGCATAAGGAGAGTGGGTGAAAAGCGGGAAGTAGCCCGTTTTCCAGTCACCTGGAATTTCACGTGCATCAATTTGATGGGCAAGGTCGCCGTCAACCACATAGTCAGTCCATACCGCAGAACCAATAGTGCCGTCAGCAGGATCCATACCTGCAATGCCGGCTACAAGCCAATAAGCATGCGTTAAGTCGAATCTAGGATCTAAACCGAGTGCCATAATAGCGGCTGATGCGCGAGCGATACCCATACCGGTTACAATACCTAATACGCCAGTTTCTTCATTAACAAAAATATCATGGTGAGCATGGGGCAGGGCATAGCGGGTTGAAAGCTTTTGGCCTTTTTTCCAAAGTTGGAACTCACCGGGCTTGTCACCTTCGTCTTCACCAATTTCAAACATGGCAACCACAACGGCTTTTATCTCAATAGGGGAAGTGTCGGTTGTGTCAGCGCAGTGCCCAGCAGAAGCGAAAAAAGATAGGGCCAGAATAGCATTAGCAAAATAGCGCATTAATAATTGTCCTCTTAGGTATAAAAAAAGGTAAATCTACGAGGGTAGATTTACCTTTATAACGTTTATTATTACAACAGCGTTAAGACAGTGTCTTAGAACTTATAGGCGAACTTCGCGCTCCAATGACGTGGTAATTCAGGTAGTACAACCTGGCTACCAAACAAGTCAGGGAAGTTAGAGCGGAAGTAACGCTCATCCGTTAAGTTTTTAACCGTTAAATTAACAGACCAGTCGTCAGCTTGGTAAGAAACACCGGCATTAACTAACGTGTAAGCAGGAAGCATTACTGAAGCAGAAAAACCAGATGCTACTTCTTCAACATCAACAACACTCACGTTAGCCGCATAACCGTTTTGGAAGTCGTAGGTTGCCGTTACTGTGTATATATTTTCAGGAATACCTGCTTTACGTGCATCAGTATTAGCAAAGCCTTCACCAATTAAGTTCAGGCCAATCACGTTACCACCGAATATCAATGAAGGATCGGTAAGGCTAGATAAATCTTCAGCGCCTAAGAAACCAAACTGGTTTCCGTCTTTACGTGCGGTAAGGTTGATAACTTTAATGTTAGTGTAGCCCGCAGACAGTACCAAGTTTTCGTTTACTACCCAACGTAGTTCAAACTCAGTACCTTTGTTGTTAGTCGTGTTGTTTGTAGTTGTGTTTTGACTGCTAAAGTCCGTTCTTTCCATTTCGAACGATGAAAGTGCAAAATAAAGCGTGTCATCTAATAATGAACCTTTAACACCAAATTCGAACAGATCAGACGTATCAAACGCGCCGTCAGCTAATTGACCAACACCAATTTCAGCCCCTTGACCTGCAATAATAGTCGCTTGCTCAGCGGCTGTGATGTAAGGGATTAAACCAAATGGTAACTCATAAGAAATACTGGTATTCCAAGACCATCCACCCACAGTATCTTCAGCTGAAACTGGTGTACCGTCATTGCCGTCAATGCGAGCACTCGGTAACAATAAGTCTTGACGTGAGGACGTTTCAATATCAATAGTGTCATAACGCACGCCTAGAACAAGGTTTAAACCCCAATCCCAAGTCAGGTCAGTCATTGCTCCAATACCTAAATCAAGGTAATTACCTTCATCGTAGTTATCGAAGTTTGTACCAGAGCGGGTAGAAAGCAAACGTCTGTCTAATGGTGAAGAAGCCATAGTCAAATCACGACGGTTAAAGTACTCGTATGTAAAGTCATCACCGTGTAAGAAGTCGGTATAACGAATTGACGGAGAAACTTGAAGTTGTGCTAGCAAGCTATCGTTTTCGTACTCTGTAGCGAAAACAATTTTGTCTTCAATAACCCAGCTATCGTGAAACTGAGAGAAACCATACGCATTCTCATTAATGTTATCGTATGAATCGTAGAAGAACTGGTTTCGAATTTCCCAGTTGTCTGCGTAATAGATGGTATCGAAGTAGAACGTAATGGCTTCGTTACCAAGTTGGTCATCTGGTGCAACCAACACTTGGTTGCCGCCTAATGTGGTAGTACCTACGTTTTCAAGCGCCATTAGTGCAGTGGCTTCATCATCGGTAAATGATGCACCAGGCACGTAGAAGAAGCTGTTACCAGCAATATTTACTGCACCATACTCTTCATGGCTAATCGAACCGTCGCCATCTGTATCTAGCGGCTGCGCGGTACCGGTAATGTATGTACCGTCATCAATAAGATCTTGTGTTAAACGGTTCCAACCAGCAACTTGGTTGCCGTCGTAATCATGATACATACCACCAAATTCAACACGAAGGTTATCGGTAATATCAATGTTGAAAGCGGCTTGTAGAATGGTTTGGTCAGTTTGCGTATTTTCGTAATAGCTATCTGAGTTTTCTACTTCACCATAAAGGTAATAACCTACCGTTTTGTCGCCAACTTGCGCTGGGCCACCAACTTCTGCAGTTAGCACGCTCTTATTCCAAGAACCCGTAGTATAAGAAATTTGACCTTCAGGCTTTTCTAAATACTGACCAGAAGAAGCGCGGGCAGATTTAGGGTTAAAGTTTAAGTAACCACCAATTTTAGACGGACCGTAAATAGGTGAAGCTGGGCCGCGTACAATATCAATACGGCTAGAAGCACCAATTGGCGTAGGATAGTTACCTGGATTGTCTAGGCGTTTAACACCACGGAAATAGTTTTCACCAGGTGTACCACGTACATCAAGTGAGCCCGCAACACCAAAGAATGACTGGGTAAATGTACCAGGTGCAAATGCCACTAGCTCATCAATATCTGAAACGTTGAAACGCTCCATTTGTTCTTGAGAAATCGTTGATGCAGAACGCGGTGTTTCAAGAATTGATTTTCCAAAACCAAAAACTGATTCAACATCTTGACCAGGCAAACTGCCCAGAGAGCCTGTTACTTCAATTTTTTCAACGTCAGCGTCTTTCGGCGCAGATTCAGCCTCTTGTGCAAGTGCGATTGAAGGCACTGACAATGTCAGACCGAATGCTAGCGCACGGGCTAGTGGGTTAAGCTTGAATGTAGTGTTAATCATGGTTTCCTCTATTTTTAATAACCTTTTAAAAGGCCTTTTATACTTTTTTATTTTTCTGTCTGGATAAAAGCACGATGAGTGCCAGCTTCTTGTCCAGTTGGTCAGGAAATTAAATAAATTTAAATTTATGATTTTATTGAACTTTTTTCTAGGCTAGAAAAATGATGATGTTATCAAAATGTGAAGCAGAACAATGCTGATGGCTCACTGCACCAGCATTGTGATATTTGCCCTATTTGTTGCACCAATTTCGTTCTTTACACTTCACGTTGAGTCTCAGAGGTGACTTCCGCTGTTTCTTGCGGTGCACGTGGTAAGGAAAGATCTAAAATGATAGCGGTTAAGCCCGCAGAGGTAACCGGGGAAAGTAAAACGTTTTCAAGCCAAGTAGGTAATTGAGATAATGCGCTGGGCACCATCATTACACCAATGCTCATCCCTAACGCACACGCGGTGATTAAGCTGCTTCTTCTATCTAACGCGTAGCTGGCAAGTAGCTTTAGACCACCCACTGCTACCATGGCAAACATAACCAACGTTGCCCCGCCCAACACCGGCTTAGGTATAGCTTGTAGTACACCGCCAACAGCAGGGAACAAGCCAACAAATACAAACATGCCCGCCACGAAGAAACCTACTTTTCTACTCGCAATACCAGTTAGCTGAATAACGCCGTTGTTTTGGCCAAAGGTGGTATTCGGAAACGTGTTAAAGGCGCCCGCAATCATAGAATTAAGTCCGTCACCTAAAATGCCACCTTTAATACGCGATAAGTAAAGTGGGCCAGACACGGGTTCTTTGCAAAACAAGCTATTCGCGGTTAAATCGCCTGCGGTTTCAATTGCGGTAAATAAGTAGATAAGTGCGATAGGTAAAAACAAGGTAATGTCGAAGCTAATACCAAACGCAAAAGGCTGGGGAACCGCAATAGCGGGTAAATCATTTAAGTGGGAAAAGTCTAATCCTTTGGTGATCCACACATAGGCGGTACCCAAGGTCATGCCTATAAAAATAGCCGATAGTCGTACCCAGTGATTATTCGACGCGTTCAAAAATACAATAATAAGTAAAACGCTTACTCCTAAGCCTAAATTATCTAAGCTCGCGAATGACTCAGCATTAAATCCACCGGCTAAATCTGTCATTCCAACATTAATCAGTGATAAGCCAATGGCAGTAATCACAATACCAGTAGTCAGTGGTGTGATAATGCGTTTAAGTTGAGTAACAAATAAACTAAACACCACCTCAACCAAGGCGCCCGCTAGGGTAAGGCCAAAAAGAAGTGATAAAATTTCTTCGCTACTTCCACCTTCATTTTTTACCTTCATGCCAGCCAAAAGCAACGCGCTGATAAACGCAAAGCTGGTGCCCTGAATGGCCACCAAGCCACTGCCCACTGGGCCAAATTTTTTAGTTTGAATAAAGGTGCCCACACCACTAACAAAAAGCGCCATGCAAATTAGGTAGGCAGTGTGTTCTGTAAGCCCTAAGGTGGCAGAGATAATTAATGTAGGCGTTATCACGCCAATAAAGCTCGCCAGCATGTGCTGAAACGCAGCGGTTAAGCACGCTACCGCATTGGGTTTGTCGTGCAGGCTATAGAGTAAATCTTGATGTTTCTCTTGCATGATTAATCCTTATTGCCGCTGCACAGTTCGCTTTCAAATTTACAGATGAATGCACGAAACATTGGGGGAGAGGTAGGCACAGTATCTGATGCCACCTGAGTTTCAAATTCAGCAACACGTTGATGAAATAAAGTAAGCTGCTGCGCTTTTACATTTGGTTGTAAAAAGCTGTACTGCAAACTGTTGGTGCTTAATGTGAGTACTTCTTCCCAGCTTAAGTTGAATTCGGTTACCGCGACATAAAACTCATCGGTTAATGTGGAGTCGAACATGCCTCTGTCATCGGTAGATAGCGCGGTAGGGATACCTGTTCGCAAATATTCTGGAAAGGGGTGGGTATCGTAGCTGGGAATGTATTCAAGCAGTAAGTTGGAAATAAGGTTAATTTCGATAAGGTACTGGCTGTTTCTCATTAGCAATAGAGTATCTGAGTCGAAAATGGTATTTAACCCGTGCCCAATGCGCTCTGCACCAAGCAATAAGGTGTCTCGCACATTTGAATCGGCGGTTTCAGACTCACCAGCATGAAAAGCCAATGAAACTTTAGGGTATGTAGCACGAAGCTTACGAAGTGTTGATGCAAACCGTTTCGGTTGCCCGTTTATATCATCTTCTCTGCCTACTAAATTAATGCCTACGTACAATTCTCTGTGGCTATCTACAAAGTCATAAATCCATTCTAGTTGTGCTTCGGCGTCGGGTAAAAAGCGAACAACAGCATATTGAAAACGAACAGTAACTTGCGTGGCTTGCGCCTCTTCACTGGCAAGCATGTCGGTATAAATGGCTAATGCTTCGTCGGGCGTATAAGTGCTTCCATCAGGTTTTTTTGTATAGCGAACATTTACCTGGGTTTCCAAATATTGCAGATTTTCCTTTTGGTAAGCTTGCATATTACGTAGCAATATTTTTGACACTAACGTGGGGTTTGCGGTCAATTCGTTTAACCGTTGCCAATGGGTAGAAAAGAATTCTTCTCGTCCTTCCGACGCCGTATGTAAGCGAATACTATCCATAAACTCGCGTTTTAAATTGTTATCAAGCAAGCCTAATTCAGTGTAATTTTTCTGAATGCACTGAGGTAATTTAGCCCATGTCGTTTCGCTGATGGTATGAAAGCGTAAGGCACTTTGTGGGTCTGAATGGCATGGTTTGATACTTACCTGGGTGTAATAGGTATACCCACCATTTTTTGTAGGATCGGCCGCCAGTTCGTACCACCATTCACTAAACCCTGAACCTGACAAATGATGATGTAAATCACCGCCTTTTGGCATGGTGTGTAAAAATTGATACATCTGGCGTGGTGTCGCTGTTTTTTTGAAAGCTTCAAACCACAACGGCATAGAAAAGGGAGTAGAAGTAGAAGATGAAGAATTGGCTACGGCACTGGGTGCGGCAACACTTTTATAAGCAAAACTGGTAAGAGAGATAAATACAACAAGATAGAAAGGCAAAAAGGTAAGTCGCAAACGCATGAGTACTACAGCAGTATTAAAATTATAATGCGAGTTTTTGCAAGAAGCTGACCACTTAGTCTATGGTCTATAAGAAGGTTAACTCAATGATTAACCGCTATTTTTATTTAGAAGAAAGGTGGAAAGGAACGAGTTCTAAAGATATGTCGCACCAAGTTGGTGCTCTAAAACGAAAAGCGCGCCAATATGACGCGCTCAAATTAACAGCAAGGCGATGAAAGTAATTAAAATTCAACACCTTCATCTAGCGTAACAAAGATGGAGTGACGCACTTCGTTGTACATGGCTTTTGAGCAGTGACCTTCACCTTCCGTATCTTCTAGCAAGATAACATCACCAGAACCAAATACATGGCGTTCACCGTTAGAAACCGTAAACTCTGCGCGGCCTTTTAAGATAAACAGAAGTTGGCGTGCTGGCGCAGGGTGCCATTTAAAGTCATAGTCTGCTGGCGTTTCCCTAAAGATGATTTTATCGGCGCCAAACTTTTCTGATAACAGTCCAATAGGCCCACCATCTTTCAGTGGAATATCAATTTCTCCAAAGTGGCTCTTGCCTTCATCGTCGTTATATATCCTTGCTATCTTCATCTTACTCATACCTGTTTCTTATCATTTAACGAATAATGCTTAAACGTGAACCTTGCGTAGGCTAGAACTAAGTTTTAGTACTTTAACGTGCGAAGACTATGGTGCATTACCGCTAAGCTCGCGGCAACATCGTCTGTGGTGATAGACTCAGCCGGATGGTGACTAATGCCACCCTTACAGCGTGTGAATAACATAGCAACAGGGCATATTTCAGCCATTGCCATTGCATCATGCCCTGCACCCGAGGCCAGTACTTTGGGTACTATGCCTGCTTCAGTTACACCTTTAAGCAATGTATTTTGTAGGGCACTATCACAATGAACCGCTGGCGCACTGTGTGTTTGCTCTACCTTCAATTCCACATTGCGTAACACGGCAATGTCGTTGATTTTTTGCAAAATCTCTGCCAATGCGGCATCCCTTAATGGGTCTTCTTCACTGCGAATATCTAAAGAGAACTGGCATCGGCCAGAAATCACATTCACGCCATTGGGCGCGTTCTCAATTTTACCCACGGTAGCCACAACACCTGGACGCTGTTGACTAATAGACTCTACCGCTAAAATCATTTCGGCGCTGGCGCATAAGGCGTCGTGGCGCATCGACATAGGCACAGTTCCCGCGTGTCCTGCCATGCCGGTAACCGTTAATGAAAAGCGTTTCGCACCAGCAATAGCATTTACTACACCTACAGGTAAGTTCTCTTGCTCTAACACTGGGCCTTGCTCAATATGCAGTTCTAAGTAACCCAGCAAGTCAGTTTGTGCAATGGTGGCGCTGTTAATAGCATCAAAATCCAGCCCAAAGTTTTTCATCGCATCTTCTAGGGAAATGCCATCTTCGTCTTTTAGCCTGCGCCATTCGTCTTGCCACTTGCCTGTTAACGCACGGCTACCTAATAGGGTAGTACCAAAACGGGTGCCTTCTTCGTCACAAAAGCCAACAATATCAATGTGAAAAGGAAACTGTCGACCTTCGCCGCTGAACATGGCCATGAGCGTTACCGGTGCAACTACACCTAACATGCCGTCGTATTTACCGCCATTTGGCACCGTGTCTAAATGACTGCCAATAATTAAGCGAGGTGCATTGGGTACGGCTGATGTATAGCGGCCCCAAATGTTACCTACGCTGTCTTGCCAGGTTGTCATACCGGCTTCTATCATCCAGCCGGATGTTAGCTGATTGGCCAGTTTGTGTTGTTCGGTTAAATAGCGCCTGTCTAAACAGCTTGGGTTTTGGCTTAGTGAACCTAGTGCTTCACAGCGCGCCATTACTAGCGCGGCCGCATCAGAAAATTCAGACATTCATGGCTCCCGAATACACAGCAAGTGCAGCGTCTACGCCAGCACCAGCCGGTAGCGACATACCTTGCTTGCGTAATACGGTTTCTAGCGACTGAAGGGTATGCAACACCGCATCTTGGCGCGCGTTATAACCCATGGTGCCTATTCGCCAAATTTTCCCTTTAAGGGGGCCAAAGCTGGTGCCAATTTCAATGTTGAAACGCAGTAGCAGGTCTTCACGTACTTGTTCGCCGTGTACGCCATCAGGAATAACCACGCCCACAACGTTACTCATTTTGTTGGCAAGGTCGCCAAATGGCGTTAGGCCAAGGGCTTGAACACCCGCTAGCATGGCATCGCCAGCCACTTTATGGCGTGCAATAACATTTTGCTGGCCTTCTTCAAGGTGCAAAATAGCGCATTCACGGGCGCAATAAAGCATGGTTGCGGCTTCGGTATGGTGATTTAAGCGTTCGTCACCCCAGTAATCCATGATCATGCCAAGGTCGAAATAGTTAGACCGAATTTTCGGGCCGCGGGCACTTTCATGATGTGCATCACGAATACCAGCTTCAACGTGATGGCGAGTACGCACCACATCAACAAACTTTTGGCTCATGGTAATGGGCGCACTGCCTGAAGGGCCGCCTAAGCATTTCTGCAAACCCACTGACACTGCATCTAGCTTCCACTTGTCTACTTCTAACGGGTTACCCCCTACCGATGCGGTGGCATCGCAATAGAACAACACGTCGTTGGCTTCACAAATAGCGCCAATGTCTTCAAGAGGTTGAAACATAGTGGTAGACGTATCGCCTTGTACTATGGCTAATAGTTTAGGCTGTACTTTCTTAATGGCCGCTTCTATTTGCTCGGGTTTAAATACTTCACCCCACGGCACTTCAATAGTGTGAACTTCTGCATCGGCGCGCTCTGCAATTTCAGCCAATAGGTGGCCAAAACGCCCGAAGATAGGCACTAGCACCTTATCGCCAGGTTCAATAGCCGACACTAACACCGCTTCAATACCTGCCCGCGACGTACCATCAATCAACATGGTTTGTTGGTTTTTGGTATTAAATAGCGTGCGGTACAGCGCCATGGTTTCGTTCATGTAGCCTGTCATTACAGGGTCGTATTGGCCTACTAGCTGAGTAGACATGGCCGACAATACACGCGGATAACAGTTAATAGGGCCTGGGCCCATTAAAAGGCGTGGTGGAGGTGTTAATGGTGCAAAACCAGTCATAATAGGCTCCTAGATAAACACCTGCGCAAGCATGCGCAGGCCAGTAATAATGAGAACAACAGCAAAAATTTTCTTAAGCAGACCAGCATCTAACTTGTTGGCGATGCTTGCACCAATTGGCGCAAAAATTACCGTTAGCGGCACAATGCACGCGAAACCAAGTAGGTTAACGTAACCGTAGGTAGCAAACGGCGCATCAACAGGCGTAGTGCCTACGAATAAAAGAGTAATAGCGGCAGGCAGCGAAATAATTAGGCCAACAGCGGCTGCTGTACCTACTGCTCTGTGCGCTGGGTAATTACAAAAGGTAAGTGTAGGGACGGTAAGCGTGCCGCCACCAATGCCAACCATGGAACTAAAAAAGCCGATACACGCTGCCATAATAGACTGTCCAACACGACCTGGTAGGCCGTTAAACAAGGCATCTTTTTTACCAACTAGCATGTTAATAGCAGATAACGTGGCAATAACACCAAACATCAACGTTAGAAAGTTAGCGTCCAGTACCGTGACTAAGTAACTACCTGCTAATACACCAATTAAGATAAACACTGCCCAAGCCTTAAGTAGGGCAAAGTCTACGTTGCCTTTGCTATGGTGAGCGCGAATAGAGCTAATAGACGTAGGTACAATAGTGGCTAGCGATGTTGCAGTTGCAATCACCATGGCGCTTTCAGCCGATACCCCTAGTGCTTGAAATAAGAAAAACAGGACCGGCACTATAACAATACCGCCGCCTACACCTAATAGGCCAGCCAATAATCCGGCGAACACGCCTGTACCAATTAACGATAAAATTACCGTCATGTTATCGAGTAAAAACTGCATAAATTAAAGATCTCGTTGTGAATGTGTGCTTGCTAAAACATGTATGCCCAATGAAATTATGGCGGGTTGCTCTGGCTTATCTTAAAAGGGGTGGACGTCCTTTAAAAACAAGCCAAAAGCAACACACCGATAAAGCGGCTTGGGGTAATGTTGCTGCTAGATGTTATCGTTTGATTAAACCTAGAATTTAGATTTTTCGCGGCGTTACACCTTATCAGTGAACGCTTTACCGTCGCTTCGCGGGTCGCTTGCTGCGCTTACTGTGCCTGTTGGCGCGCGAATAACCGCGCCAGCGTGGCCCATCAATTCGTTACAAGGGTCGACAGTCACCATGTCGTGACCTCGGGCAATAAGGCTTTCGCCTACATACTCGGCTAAGTCACGCTCGGCTTTTAAGTTGTTACTTTCATCACCCCAAGTACGGCCTAATAACCAGCGGCCTAGGGCAATGGCTTTATCAATAGGTTGGTTGTGATAAATATGGCGGGCAAATAAAGCCGCTTGTGTTTGTGGCTGACCTTCACCGCCCATGGTGCCGTAACTCATGCGTCGCCCATCGGCTAAATCGGCAAACGCAGGGTTAAGCGTATGAAACGGTTTCAACCCCGGCTTTAGGTATTGGTTGCTATTTGGATCTAACGAGAACGAAGTACCTCGGTTATTCCATACAATGCCGGTTTGTGGGCTAACAATGCCTGAACCAAATTCCCAGTAAAGCGATTGAATGTAACTTACCATTCGGCCTTCGCTGTCACACGCACCCATCCAAATGGTATCGCCAGGTTTCGCCACGTGCGGCCATGGCTGTGCTTTTTCTACCGAAATGTGTTTAACCATTTCATCTAACGATTCATCAGTTAATAAGCTAGACAAATCAACAGGCGTGCGTGATGGGTCGGTAACGTTCGCATTTCGTGCAATAAACGCTTGTTTGGTGCATTCAATTAATAAGTGCACCATATCAGCATCGGTAGAACCTAAGTGCTGCACCTTGTCGTAAAGCGCTAAAATAATTAACGACGCCACACCTTGGGTAGGCGCAGGCAAGTTATACAAGGTGCCTTTGCTGGTCGTAACCGAAAGCGGCTCGACAATTTGTGCTTTGTATTGGTTAAAGTCTTCAATACGAATAGGTGAGCCAGCGGCTTCCAAGTCGGTAGCCAGTTTGCTAGCGAGTTCGCCATGATAAAAGTCATCAAGCCCTGCTTTCGCTAAGTGGCTAAGTGTTTTAGACAAGGCCGTCAGTTTAAGAATTTTGCCTTTTTTAAGTGCTTTGCCCTTAATTAAGAACTGATCAAAATTTGGGTCGCCGGCTAAATCGTCAAAGGTTTTATTACTGGCGTCTACTAAGCTTTGCGTAACTTCGATACCCCAATTAGCCTGGCTAATGGCGGTATCAAACAACGTATTAAGCGATAGGCCGTCTTGCCACTGGTGGCTTATTTTTAATGCTTCATTCCAACCAGCAACAGCACCGGCCATAGTTAAGGCTGATTTTCCGCCTCGGCTAGGAATGGCACTTTCGTCTTTATAAAATTCAGGTGTAGCACCTAATGCGGCAACGCCCGAAGCATCAATGCCAATAGGGGCTTTGCCAGGTTCACTAATTAGCCAAAACCCATCGCCACCCATGCCATTCATGTGAGGGTATTCAACGGCAATAGACGCAGCGGCGGCCACCATTGCTTCAATCGCGGTGCCGCCTTTTTCTAAAATATTCAAACCCACTTGCGATGCCGCAAAGTGAGGGGCTGTAAAGCCGACGTTATGCTTTTCACTCATTGTCTTTTTTTATCCATTTGTTATTTGGCCAATGCAACCTTGTATATTCAATAAGCCTAGTATGACCAATTAATTTGCTGTCAGTGCTTTCGCTAGCTTAATGAGTGCAAGATCGCTGCCTTTTTTGCCTACCAGTGATAAACCACATGGGGCATTTTGTAGGGTAAATAGCGGCATATGAATTTGTGGAAGCTCTGCTAAACCTGCAATTGAGGTAAGCGCCAGCAGGGCATTCCTATCGTTCGCTAATGTTTCTTCGTCAGCATCACACCGGGGTGCAATACCGGGGGTAGTGGGTATCAATAATACGTCTACAGTTTCAAATAAGCTGTTTATGTATTCTTGAAACGCCACTTGCTGCTTCTTGGCTTCTTCAACTTCCTGTTCAGAAATCGTTTCGCACCAATTTAGTCGAAGCATTATATCGTGAGCAATGTCAGGGGATGTATCTGTTATCCACTGGCCATGCTGTTGCCAAATTTCAGCGCCTTGTAATACGCGAAAAGTCGCGGCAGTATTCAGTGCCGATAAATCTAATTCGTGTTCGGTAATCGGGGTAATAGTAAAACCCGCATTGTCGCTATCTGCTTTTTCATTAAGTGTTTCTAACCATTTTGTGGTCAAAACACCGTGTTTAGCACTTTGCAGCAAATGCTGAACAGTACCGATTCGTATTGTGGTGTCTGTAGCGTCGTCTGCGGTATTAGATAGCGTTTCCTGCGAAGCATCGGCTAAACAAACGTGGCTGACTTTTTCTAAGGTGTCGAGATCGCGGGTCATCCAACCTACAGTGTCGAAAGACGGTGCCAACGCCACCATGTTGTCACAGGGTATAGCATTGTGCGTGGTGCGTAGCCCCCACAACCCTTGATAACTCGCAGGAACACGAATAGAGCCGCCTGTGTCTGTACCTAAACCAATGTCAGCTAAATGTGCCGACACCGCAACGGCCGAACCTGAAGATGAACCCCCAGGGATGTGCGCAGGTGCAACGGGGTTTACCAGTTGCGGATAATGTTTATTTTGACCGTGTAAGCTATAAGCGAGCTCATCGGTAATTGTTTTACCTTTAAAGGTAGCGCCTGCATCAAGCAACTTTTCAACTGTGCTATTGGTGGCCGTTGGCACAGGGTGTGTGGCCAACCAATCGGGATTCCCGGCTGCGGTTGGTAGCCCTTCAATGTGAAATAAGTCTTTTACCGCTAAAGCATAGCCTTTCAGAGCATGGCCTGTTAATTCGCAAGCTGTTGGTGAAGCATTAGCTGTCACAGAACTTGATCCAGAATCTGAAGCGCTTTTGGCGTTTACTTTACTATCAGCAGGAATCGAAACAAAAGGAGAAGACACGGCACATTCGCAATAGATAAAAATATACCTCCATGAAACAATCGTTTCTCTTTATTGTCAAGTGAAACGTTTGTTACTGGCGTGTAATATGCTTTGTTTTTGTGGTTTAGTTATGTGGCTTAGCTTTTTTGACGTATCTTTTGGGGCGTATCTTTTGTGACGTAGCGTATGAAGTGTTTTCAATAACCCAACTATAGACGATGCGAGAAGTGGGTGAACAACCAATACAAGGGCGAAGCTGTGGTTCGTATTAAAACCGACTGCCAGGCTTCAAAAGAAACGCTTCTTCTTCTTTCGTACTGGTTCGGCCCAACACTAAGTTTCGGTGCGGATATCGCCCAAATTGCTTAATAATGTTCACGTGTTTCAACTCATATTCATATTGTTGTTCTAAACCAGGAACCGCAAAAAGTTGAAGCGCAATATCGTGTATAGCCAAAGATTCGCTATGCATAAATGGCATGTACAAAAATATACATTGCTGAGGCGTAAGGGTTTTATCGGCCTCAACACTCACCGCTTCTTGGGCCAATACTAAAGCCATGGGGTCTTGCGAGAAAGCGTGAGGAGTGTCTCGGTATATATTTCGTGAAAACTGATCAAGCAATAAAATTTCCGCTAACCGGCCTGAAGGCGTAGCTCGCCAAGGCCATAGTTCACCTTGTGATGCAGCGCGGTGCAAGGTTAAAAATTGCGATGCGATAGTACGATCAAGAGCGGAGTCTTGAGTAAACCACTGGGAAGGGGTTAGTTCATTAAACCAAAATTCTAAAACTCTGCTAGACTCTTCTATAACAAGGTGGGATTTATCCATTTCAACTCCAACATCAAATGCTTAGTTGCCTTTTTTACGGGAGAACAGCGCAGTTGTCTCTTTGTACCTCGTGTGGCAACACGAATTGTTATACGTGCTTATTTAGTAATTCGATCTTTTATTCTTGCTTAAAAAGCAACCAATTAAAAGTAGTTAATACTACTTTGCATGTTATTTTAAATCGTACTTTACATACTACTTTCGCTCGGAAGGCTCTAATTCATCCAGGTCGCCATACAGGCTAGTAATGGCCTTAACACGCTTTGATGCGCTGTCGCCCAAGGCAGAATACGTAAAGTTACATAGGGTAGAAACCAAGCTCATTGGGGCAGCATAACTGTCGAATGGTGCGTAGTTATCTACCTGTGAACTTAAATGATTGCCTAAATGACATACCAATAAATGCTTTACGTTATCTCGGTATACTTGCCCGGTAGGGTCGGTGATAAGAATGGTTTGGCAATGAGATAGGGTATGTAACACATGTTTAAACTGGCGAGTGCGCCTACGAAACCCAAACAATACCACTACATCATCTTTACCTAAATCGACTAAGTCTTCCCCTAAGGTTTGCCCAGGTTGAGGCAAAAGCCTTACCGAGGTGCGAATTTGCTTAAGTTGTTGACGAAAATGCAGCGCTAATGGATAAGCGTTTCTAAACCCGATAAGTGTAATTTGTTGCGCGTTTGCCAGCTTTTCAGCAATGGCAGTAAGGGTAGCAATATCAATATTGTCGAAGGTTTGCGAAATATTATTCAATTCTTGTTCGTGCTGAAGAACCGCTGTGGTGCTAGGGCTAACAGGCACGCCCTGTTCGCGTAGGGTAAGCAAGGTATTTTTTGCTTCTTGATGCGACTCAAAACCAAGCTGACGAAAAAAGCGACTTACCGTGGCTTTCGAGGTGTTGGTTTGTTCAGCAATATGAGAGGTTGATTGGGTAACAACCGCAATAGGATTGCGCTGTAAATACTGAGCAATAGTTTGGCCTGATGGCGATAAAGACGCGTAATGCTTCTCTATTTGCTTAATAACATCATTCGAATTTTTGGCCATAAGGAATAATCTTCAACTGCTCAGTGTGTGTCGCGTTCTTTTGGGTTGGCAACTATATTGATGCTTTTTAGCAAATAACAACATTACCCTGAAGGAAAATTACCGTGAAGGAAAATATTTCAGCAACAGTGCTTATTTGTGTGTTATTTATACACACGAAGTGAGCGTTTATTGCGTGTTAATAAGCAAACCGCAACCGCCGTACCTTCGTCACATACCATCGTCACGTGCCATCATGTTCTATTCTCACACTTTATTCCACTGCCAGAAATTCAAAAAACACGCTGCGTTTTGGTAACTTACTTATTTACGCCTAATGTATAACGCCGCAACGTAAGACTTCTATGCGAATTGGCACTATAATTTCATTATCTTTTTAAGTTCACATTTCTGTCATCAATTTGCAATTAAGTAGGGGTTGTTCGTGGTAAAGCTATGGTCTGAATTGATCATCTTGTTCGTTGCACTGCCCATTGCCGTTCTTTACTGGATTAACCACGTTGCCGACTGGCTTATGCCTATTTTGGCGATCGTGTGCTTGTTTTGTTTATGTGTGCTACTGGCCGACAAACAATTCCAACGAATTCGACTATGGCATTGGGAAGATTACGGCCGTCATTTAAAAAGTACCCTTAAGCTCTTTTTACCTTGGGCAAGCTTGCTTGCGCTCTGCGTTTATTTAGTTAAACCCGAGCTATTTTTGCACTGGCCGATTAACGAGCCATGGATGTGGGTAGTCACCTTGTTGGTGTATCCTGTGGTGTCGGTTATTCCGCAAGAAATCATTTTTAGAACCTTCTTTTTCCACCGTTATAAACGCATTTTACCTTCACGTAATGCACGCTGGATTATAAGTACCTTTGTGTTTGGTTTAGCGCATCTAATTTACGGGAACTGGGTGGCAGTGGTTATATCTTGGTGTGGTGGCGCAATATTTGGCTATCGCTACATGCAAACAAACTCAACCCCCATTGTAGTAATAGAACATGCTATTTGGGGAAGTTTTCTCTTTACCATTGGCTTAGGCTCATATTTGGTAGTGGCTGGCCCTTAGCCTGAGCAAAAAGCAAAAAGCAAAAGCAAAGGCTAAGTAGCGGTTAGGTTTAAGCCAATGCGTTAATCAATACGTTAACCTATGCGTTAATCAATGCGACCTCCAATGAGAGTGTGTAAAGCTTGAGTAAAAGCTGTTTCAAAGGCTGTATCTAAGTTCATATCTGGGGCTATATTTAGGCCTGTATTTAAGCTTAAGCCAGATTTTATACCAGAGCGTAAACCTGTTCATGAACCTGTGCGTATCATATATATAATTATAGTAGCTTGTATTTGTTAGCAGTTAACAGTTAGCAGTTAGCAGTTAGCAGTTAGCGTGGGATGGTCATATTGTTAGGCTGCACCCGTGGTAAGTAACCTCATTTCAAGGAGCGAAGGTGGGCATCATCAATTCTTTAGCGGCTTTTTTTAACCTAGTCGATTTCTCCCTAACAAAGCTCGACGTAACAAATTTCATTCTAACAAACATATTGCCCACGGCGTTATTGGCCGCAGATACTGTTGCGCCTTCCACAGGAGTAGAAAACCTTTCCGAAGCACAGTCGGTGCTGTTAGATTTATGGCATGGCTTCTTATACCGCTTACCCGGTCTTGGTGTAGGCTTGCTAATTATGGCGTTGTTTATTATTGCAGCCGGCCCGCTGTCCCGATTGCTACTTAAGCCTTTTTCTTTTTCTTCGTTAACGCCCTTAATCAAGTCGGTAGCGCAACGTTCTATTAGCCTGGTTATTATTTTGCTAGGCGTGTATTTATTCCTATTTATGGCAGGCTTAACCGGCTTTGCGGTAGCGGTAATAAGCGGAACCGGCGTAGTAGGGTTAATTCTTGGTTTTGCCTTTCGTGATATTGCCGAAAACTTTATTTCTAGTTTGTTGCTTACCATTCAAAGGCCGTTTCGAATAGGCGATATTGTTGAAATAAACGAGTTTACGGGCATTATTCAAAAAGTAACGTCTCGTGCCACTACCATGGTCGATTTCGACGGCAACCATATTCAAATTCCCAACGCCACAATTTACAAGGGTGTGATTAAAAACCTGACGGCTAACCCACTCATGCGCGGACATTTTGTATTGGGTGTAGGGTACGATGCCGACATTCGCAATGCACAGAATTTGGCAGTCGAGATAATATCCAGCCATGCAAAGGTGCTTAAAGATCCGGAACCCCAAGTGCTAATCGATAATTTGGGCGCATCCACCTACAATTTAAAAGTGTATTTTTGGGTGAATGTTGAAGACACCAGCGTGCTTAAAATGTCGTCGCTGCTGATGCGTCAAATTGTAGGCCGATTCACTGAAGAAAATATCAGTATGCCTGACGATGCTCGCGAACGTGTATTCCCCAATGGATTAGCCATAGTGTCTAATCAATCGGTTAGTAAAGAAGATACAATCAATGAAGCCAGCGGTTTCACGTCGCTAAATAAACCCTTTTGTGAAAGTAAAAATACCGAATTAGCAGGCAGCAAAAAGCCAGCCTTAGAAATAACAGGTAAACCTGTAGAGAATAATGCGTCTTCATCGAGTCTTGCCGCATCTAAATCGCAGACCAATACATCGGATAATAGTGCTAATTCAGCGCTTGAAAATGAAAATGAAAATGAAAATGAAAACGAAGACGTTAGCAGTGAGGCCGAAGATATTAGAGAGCAAGCGAAGAAAGCCCGCGACCCTGAAAGCGGTGAAAATATTCTTTAGCTTACTTAAGATACCGTCAGTACAAGGGTGTTGAACGTTCATAACGTTTAGCCGCATTGGCTAAGCTATGCACATTAAATAATGCCAGGTTAATCTGTACCACGCTACACATGTGATAAGTAAAGCTAGGGCGCGGTGGGTGATAAATTGCAGCGACCTAGAAAGTCTTGCCATAAGGAAACATGGGCTTTCATTGTGGCACTGTATTGTACAAAATTATCAATAGCGTGGGTGCGTATGTGCGCTTTAAAGGGGGCGCTTAACGCGGCGTTTTCTGCCCATTGTTTCCATAAAGGTTGTAGCTGGTAGTGGTAACTATTTAGCGTGCTCGCAATGGGTTGAATTTCTTCTATAAAGTACAAGTAAAACACATTTCGTAAAATAGTAGCTTTGTCGCTGTCTATTCCGTTTTCACACTTCACGTTGTTAAGCGCAGGTGCTAATACTTGGTTCAGTAACGCTAAACGGTTATTCAATACAGCTTGCGTTTGCCATAGCTTTGCGGGAAGCCGAGAAGACGCAATAATTTGTAATTGTTGTTCAAGCTCACCATTGTTGTTAGCGCTAGCTACTACGTTAGTATCCACAACATTTTTTTGCTTCAACGTTTCTGCTAAACCATTAATGAAGTTAAGCGCATTAACCGTTGCCTTGGCATCTTTATTTTCACTTGCCTGTAATGGTGCCCCCGCCATGCTTAACCCTAGTTTCATCTCAGTACTGGTTTGCACTACATTTGCCCACACGCTTTGATATTGAGCTTGCTTTTGTTTGCGCCATTCCGCCACGGTAGTAGCAATGGGGTTATCAGCGGCCTGTAACCTAGCTTCGCAATTTGCCAATACGTTCAATAGGCGATGCTCGTACTGTAAACGCTGTGAAGGTAACTGTGTTTTACCCAACGCCGTGTTTCTTTCAGCCACTATTCGGCCAAGTTCGCAATCTTGTATGGCGTAGAACTCTCGTATATTAATATTCAACGGGGTCACGTTGTTGCCAAGCTCAGCAAGTGTTGGGTAGGTGTGAGAAGGCAGGGCGATATTGCTTGTCGCCAATGTGCTGTTTGTCGAAGCCTCTTGTGACAAAGCCTCGTATGTTAAAGGCTTATCCAGCACCCTAGACAAACGGGTGGTGTACTCATCCATGGTGTCATCAATGCTAGGCGCACCAAAGCACCCTTGTAATAAGCTAACCGCCATCACAACGCTAACTAGCCGCATGGTTTTTCCAACTATCACGTTTGCAGCGTAACGGTTCGCGACATAAAGGTACTTGCTATCAATCATGCTTTTTACATTAACGTACTTATGCCGAGGCATTCGTGTGTAGGCTTCGGCCACCATCAACATAAATAATTTGCCCCGTAATATAATTAGCTGAAATTAAGAATGTTGCGGTGTTTGCTATATCTTCAGGCGAGCCAAGACCACCCAATGGAATGCTGTCGAGTAATCGTTGCTTTTGGTCGTGCTCCAATTCTCTTTCAGGCCACAATATGGCGCCTGGTGCAATACCATTTACCCGCACCTCGGGTGCCATTTCAACAGCCAGTGAACGAGTAATAGACGCCAACGCCGTTTTAGCAAGGCCGTATACAGTATGGTGCGGTAGTGGCCGGTCTATGTGCATATCAACCATATTGATAATACAGCCATTGCATGCTTTTAAAGTAGGCCACAACGCTTGCGACAAAAACAAAGGGCCTTGTACGTTACTGCCCACTAATGCTTGCCAGTCGTTGGCAAAAATGTCGCCAAGGGGAGTTGGGTAAAAGCTAGATGCGTTATTAATCAATACATCAATGCGGGCCTTGGCTTTCACATTTGAGTCGGCTTTCACGTTTAAATCAGCCTCCACACTTGAATCAGCCTTCAGGTTCGAGTCGGCATGCACTGTGTTACTGCCCAACGAAAAAGCGTCTGGTGCAGTGGCTTGTTCAGCTAGGCGGGTAATATCCTCTAACTTACACAAGTCGGCCTGTAAGCAAATAGCACTATTAGGCCGTTCGGCATTTAATGAATTCACCAATGCGTTAGCGTCTTCTGCTGAATGGCCGTAATGTATAATTACACGATAACCTGCACTATGAAGGGTTTTTGCCATGGTGGCACCAATGCGTTTCGCTGCACCGGTTATGAGCGCAACCGGCGAATTTTCTTCAAGCGCTAATTCGGTAGCCATGTCTGCATTTGCGGCTTCATCTATAGTGTTATTGGCAATTTTTGGTTCGTTAGGCATTGGCAGGCACTACTCCATTGTTCGTTTTTTTATTCAGCGTAACTTTTTATTCAGTATAACTTTTTGCTCGGTGTTACTTTTGGCCTAGCTTGTTTGCAAAAGCCCGTTTGAAAAAGCTCGTTTGCATAAGCCTGTTCGCATAAGCGTGCTTACATAAGTTTGATTGCACAAGTTTGACAGCATTTCCAACAATTTAAAGATAAGAATAAGTAAGCTTTGCAGCCGCTGGTGGAATATTTCACGTGTTGTTTATACCCCGTAAGCACAAAATATAGCCCGCAAGGCACCGAAAATAAGCTTGCCCATTGCATGTGTGTTTACAGCCGTTATAATCGCCCATCGATAATTGTTTATACCGCCAACCCAAGTATGTGTGTTGGCAAAGAGTAAACGGTTATAAGGCTTATATGGTTTATATAGCACTTTCAGCCTATGTAATGAATATAACAACTACGCGTAAACACCAAAATGAGTGTTTTTATAATTAAAGATGCAAGTGGCGCAGAGTAGGCGTCACCACTGTAAAGGATATATCATGCCAGTAATTACCCTTCCTGATGGAAGCCAGCGCGCTTTCGACCAATCAGTTTCTGTATTAGATGTTGCCAACGATATCGGCCCAGGTTTAGCGAAAGCGACCATTGCGGGAAAAGTGAATGGCGAATTGGTAGACGCAGTTGACCTTATTGAGTCAGACGCTCAACTACAAATCATTACCGCTAAAGACGAAGCAGGCTTAGAAATCCTTCGTCACAGCTGCGCGCATTTGTTAGGTCATGCTATTAAGCAACTTTGGCCAAACACCAAAATGGCGATTGGCCCTACTATCGACAACGGTTTTTACTACGATGTTGATATGGAAGAGAGCCTAACTCAGGAAGATATCCAAAAGCTTGAAAAGCGTATGCTTCAACTAGCTAAAACTAACTATAACGTGGTTAAAAACAAAGTTAGCTGGCGAGAAGCCCGCGATGCATTCGAAGCTCGCGGCGAAACTTATAAAATGGAAATTCTAGACGAGAACATCAGTCATGATGATCGCCCAGGGTTATACCATCACGAAGAATACGTAGACATGTGCCGTGGCCCTCACGTGCCTAACATGAAATTCTGCCAAAACTTTAAGCTTATGAAAGTAGCCGGTGCATACTGGCGTGGCGACAGCGACAATAAAATGTTGCAACGTATTTACGGCACAGCGTGGGCTGACAAAAAGCAACTTAAAGCCTATTTACAGCGCTTAGAAGAAGCTGAAAAGCGCGACCACCGTAAAATTGGTAAAGCGTTGAACTTGTTCCATTGGCAAGAAGAAGCGCCGGGCATGGTGTTTTGGCACAACGATGGTTGGTCTATTTACACCGAGCTTGAAAAGTTCGTGCGTGAAAAGTTACGCGACTACACTTACGACGAAGTAAAAGGCCCATTAATGATGGACCGTTCGTTGTGGGAAAAATCGGGTCACTGGGAAAAGTACGCCGAAAACATGTTCACTACCGAATCAGAAAAGCGTGAATATGCTATTAAGCCAATGAACTGCCCAGGCCACGTTCAAATATTTAACCAAGGCTTGAAGTCTTACCGTGACCTTCCGTTGCGTATGGCTGAGTTTGGTTGCTGTCACCGTAACGAACCTTCTGGTGCGCTACACGGTTTAATGCGTGTTCGTGGGTTTACCCAAGACGACGCTCATATTTTTTGTACCGAAGAACAGATCCTAGAAGAAGTAAGTGGCTGTATAAAGATGGTGTATGAGACTTATGCAGCATTTGGTTTTGAAAAAGTAGCGGTTAAACTATCTACTCGCCCTGAAAAGCGCGTAGGCAGTGACGAAATTTGGGATAAATCGGAAGCAGCATTAGCCGAAGCACTTAAAGCCAACGATATTGAATTTGAATATCAGCCAGGTGAAGGTGCGTTTTATGGCCCTAAAATTGAATTCACATTGCACGATTGCCTAAATAGGGCATGGCAGTGTGGAACGGTTCAGCTAGATTTCTCTATGCCGGGTCGTTTAGGTTCAACTTACGTAGCTGAAGACGGCGAACGTAAAGTGCCTGTTATGATCCACAGAGCTATTTTAGGTTCATTAGAAAGATTTATCGGTATTCTTACCGAAGAATTCGCTGGCTTTTTCCCGCTGTGGTTAGCCCCTCAGCAGGTGGTAATTCTAAATATTACCGATAGCCAAGGCGAATATGCACAGGAATGTGTAAAAAAACTGCAAAAAAGTGGATTTAGAGCAAAGTCGGACTTGAGAAATGAGAAGATTGGCTTTAAAATCCGCGAGCACACTCTCAAGCGTGTTCCGTATATGCTAGTAGTAGGTGATAAAGAGATGGAAGCTGGTGAAGTAGCAGTACGCTCTCGCAGTGGCGACGACCTAGGCAAAATGAGCCTGGAATCTTTTATTGCCATGGCAAATCAGGAAGTGGCAGAAAAGACCATTAAGTAGTTTGAGGGTTTTCGTGTATACTACACGACGGTGTTTGCTTACCAGTACTGAACATTATCCAGATGGTAAGCAAACAGAAGAATTAAATGTTTGGAGGAATGCACATTAAAGGCGCTAATAACAAGGCTCAGGGCGACAAAGCCCGCATAAACGATGAAATTAAAGCCAAAGAAGTTCGCTTAATTGGTAAAGACGGTGAACAAGCCGGCATTGTGACGTTAGCAGAAGCGACGAAACTTGCTGAGGAAGCCAGTCTTGATCTAGTAGAAATCAGTCCGAATGCTGAGCCGCCAGTCTGTAAAGTTATGGACTATGGCAAATTCCTCTTTGAAAAAAGTAAAGCTCAAAAAGAGCAGAAGAAAAAACAGAAGCAAATTCAGGTCAAGGAGATTAAGTTCCGCCCTGGCACTGATGAAGGCGATTACCAGGTAAAACTGCGCAACCTGCGTCGCTTTCTTGAAGGTGGTGATAAAGCCAAAGTTACGATCCGTTTCCGCGGACGTGAAATGGCGCACCAAGAGATCGGTATTGAACTTCTTAACCGTGTTAAAGCGGATTTGGAAGAGATTGCTGTGTGCGAGTCTTTCCCACGTCGTGTGGAAGGCCGCCAAATGATCATGGTGCTAGCCCCAACTAAGAAGTCGTAGTGGTCTAAAAGTTTTTGAGGTACTGCAATCTCAAAACACCCTGCGGCTAAACACTAACCGACAACCGGTAACTGCATACCCAGCGTCGATATTAACAATGCGGAGTTTTAGCAATGCCTAAAATGAAAACTGTAAGCGGTGCCGCCAAACGTTTTAAGAAAACGGGTTCTGGCCGCTTTAAAAGCAAACAGTCTCACTTACGTCACATTTTGACTAAGAAGAGCTCTAAGCGTAAACGTCACCTTCGTGGCAAAAAACTGGTTCATGATTCTGATACCAAATTGGTTCAGCGCATGTTGCCGTACGTATAGACTTAGGAGACTGATTAATGGCTAGAGTAAAACGCGGCACGGTAGCACGTGCACGTCACAAAAAAGTCCTCAAGCAGGCAAAAGGTTATTACGGTGCTCGTTCACGTGTTTATCGCGTAGCGGTACAAGCCGTAACTAAAGCTGGTCAATATGCTTACCGTGACCGTCGTCAGCGCAAGCGTCAATTCCGTCAATTATGGATTGCACGTATTAATGCTGCTGCACGTCAAAATGGTATGTCATACAGCCGTTTCATTAACGGTTTGAAAAAAGCGTCTGTTGAAATCGATCGTAAGATCCTTGCCGACATCGCTGTACATGACAAAGCGGCTTTCAGCGCACTAGTCGATGCGGCTAAAGGCGCATTAGCTTAATTATTAACTAATTAAGTTTAAGTTCTTTCGGAAAAAGGCGAGCAGGATGCTCGCCTTTTTTCGTTTCTGGCGTTTATGAAACGCTATGTTAAATTTTAACTTAGTAGGGCACGGTTAAATTTATCCCTTCGCTCATATAAATATCGTCATAAGCCAAACCCCCATTGCCATAAGGTTGCTTAAGTGGCCCTGTATTACAGTTAGCCAAAAAGTAAATAAGCGGTAACTCTCGCTTCATTCTAAAATTGGCATTTTCGTAAACTAGCGATTGGCTTGAAAATTCGCCGCCTTTTACATAAACGCTATATACTTGCCCGCCATTTTCAGCGGTGGAGTTATTAACCACATACCAAATGCTATACCATTCACCTTCTTGCAAAGGCTTAGCATCTCTGTTGGTGTCAATATTTTTTACATTGGCATATTGGCGGTATTTGTCCTCGCTATCTATTTTAACCATCAGACTACCATTGTTTTTTAAAACCATTAGATTCGGCCTTGTCGGTAACCCGTAGGGTAGGTTCAAACGCGTTGTAACCATGTTTGATTATGTCGGCAGGGTGCATATTGCTTAACCCAAAAGCATGGTTATTAGGAAAGCGCTCAACGCGAACTCTGGTATAAAAAGTATAAGTTTCACCTACAGGTACGGGCTTGGGTAACGCTTTAAACGAAAGGGCTTTTCTATTGCCTACCACACCATCTGGTGCGGGCTTTTTAATTAGGTAGCCGTTGTTAACACCTAGATCTGAAGTAGGCACAGGCGTAGGCGCAGCAGGGGGCGCATTAGCTGTGGCACCTTTAATTGAATTTGAAGCAGATACTGAATCTGACGCTGATGCTAAATCTGACGCTAAATCTGAATCGAAAGGCCGAATTTCAGTAATTTGGGCATTCTCTATAAAGGGGATAGTGTTATTTTGCGTGTCTGCTAATTGCCAACCGGTTAGCGTTTTAGTATTAAAAGTATCAATCACCAGCCAAGGCGATGGCTTTTGTGTGGGTAATAAGTAACAAGCAGTGAGTAAAAATGACGTACTAACCAGTAATAGGTACTTCATTACGTGCCTTAAATGTAATAGGTGTTGCTTATTTATACACGCAAGGCACTGAAAACTTCAATGTAAAATAACCACTCAAGCGGCCTGAGTGTTGCGGCTGATCTTTGCAATTAACGTTAAACGCGGGCCCAACACTGTAAAAACAAAAAAGCCTCAACACAGGGTGTAGAGGCTTTGTGTATCAAAATTTTACAATTCTGAACTGACTAAATGAGAACCGATAGGGTTAGTAGGCGTTCTTATTCGCCAACCCACCAAATACTGTCATAAATACAATTTTAATATCGAACCAAACAGACCAACGGTGAATATAATCTAAATCGTACTCTACACGTTGTACCATTTTATTGACTGTCTCTGTTTCGCCACGTAGGCCGTTTACCTGGGCCCAGCCGGTAATGCCTGGCTTCACCTTATGGCGTAGCATATAACCGGTAATAAGCTTACGGTATTCTTCGTTGTGGGCTACCGCATGAGGGCGGGGGCCCACAATAGACATTCTGCCCTGCAGAACGTTAATAAACTGCGGAAGTTCATCAATAGAAGAGCGTCGCAAAAAGCCACCAATCTTGGTTAGGCGCGCATCATTCTTGGTGGCTTGTTTAACCACAGCACCGTTGTCTTGCGTTGTCATAGACCGGAACTTATAAACGGTAATTTGTTTTCCATCTAGGCCGTAACGCTTTTGTTTGAAAATAACGGGGCCTTTAGAAGTCAGTTTAACCGCCGCCGCTATGCCTAACATAGGGATGGCTAACATCATTAATATTAAGATGCTTAACACAATGTCTTCAAAGCGTTTTAAAACGTCGCTAGCACCCTGAAACGGGGTGTCGTACACACTTAACGCTTGTACCGACCCAATCGATTGCCAGCGGGCATTAAGCAAGTTATACATAAAGAAGTTAGGGATAATATAAACATTAGCCGTTGTGTCGCTGCACTTTTCAAGAATGTGACGAATACGGTTCTCTGCACTCATTGGCAGGGCAATGTAGATGTAATCCACTTCATTGCGTTTAGCCATTTCAATGGCCGATTCAATATTACCTAGTACTTGATTTTTAAACTCATGAGGTAAGCGGTCTTCGCCTCTATCATCAAACAACCCTAAGAAACGAATACCCAAATGTTCATTTGAAACGATTTGATTAGCCATGTTGTAACCCAACTGGGTTGCACCAATAACAATCGATTTTCTAGAGTTTAACCCGCTGCGGCGAAGTCGAAAAAGAAATTTTCGCATTACGAAGCGCCAAGCCAGTACAACAACAAATGAAGATGCGGCCCACAGTAAAACGCCGGGAGGCGTAATTTTTAAATCGCCAAAGAAAAAGAAACCAAAAGCAGTCGTAGCTAACATACTCAGTGCCCATGCTATAGCAGCTGCACGAAGCATTTCATTCGTTCTGTGACCACGCCAAGAACGATAAAGCTCTACGCATTCACCAGAAAATTGGAAACTTATAACGTAAACAAACAGGAATAGAAGGCTACCAGCCGTTACAGGGCTGTCGTAATAAAATGCTGAAGCGTAATAAAGTAAGGTGACAAGGCATAAATCGATAAGCCTATAAATGGTTGAAAAGCCACTTTGGTTCCTAACTATTAGCCCGCCCGAAGCATTGGGTTCAACCTCGTGAGATTTGAGGACTTGGTTAGGTGCTACTTTATTATCCATGTGTGTATCTCTTTAAAATAAAAAGTCACGCCGACTTCAATTGTCAATAAAGCAAAAGACCACTGCGTTAATTATTAGCTTTAACTTATAGCCAGATAAAGCAAAAAATGTACCGAAAAAGTGAAAAAAAGAAAAATGACATTTGGTGCAAAAACATATACTAACGAAAGGGTGTGAAGATAAAAAACTTGTCACCCGCGAAAAAGCATCAATCCCTGTACTGCTAAAGTATAGTATAAGCAGGTTGTAATTTTATTACAAAACTATTGAAAGCTATTACCCAACTGATATTGTAAGATAACATATAACCATTATACTGCGTGCCAAAGATTTTAAACTTACAGCCATAAAATTAACACTACGTCTTGTATTGAATCATGTATTGAATCGTGTTTTGGATCATGCAGTAAAGCGTTGTTTTTGCTTAACCAGCAAGCCTGTAAGTTAGACACATTGCTGCAATAATTTATCGTTAAGCTAACGGGAATAATTGAATGTGTTGTTGATAAAACGCTAATAAAGCAAAGTGTTTGCACGCGCACTACGCCCTGTATGGCACAGTATTAGCATGCCATCCGGTCAATAGCTGAAAAATTATAAATATCACACTCAAAGCGGTTAAATTAATATATTGGTGTTGTTTTTGTGAGCATTAAAGCTGATGTTGCACTGTTTTACCCCAATGTTTATCTGCATAAGACAAAAAAATTTTAGGAGCGAGTATGTTTAAAAGGACAACAAGCCTTGTTGCACTGTCGGTAATTAGCGCCATATCGAACGCACAAGAGGCTGGCCGTATTGAAGCAGGCCAATTCGACATTATCCCCACTTTCAATACATCCATGAGCTATGTTGATAACGTTGCTTATGCTCGCGATGATGACCCTAAAATTTACAGCTGGCGCGCCACGTTTTCGCCAGAAATTATTGCCGCCACAGAAATTGATGGTAACCCTGTTCAATTTGGCTATCGCCTAGCGCGCGGTGTGTATTTTTCAAGCAGCGCCGACGATTACACCGATCACTTTTTTGAAGCTTCCGGTGAATACGAACTAAATAGCCGTCATCGCCTAAGCGGCACCGCGCAGTATGAAGATGGGCACGAAGACCGTGGTACAGGATTTTCATTAGGTTCAGGCGCCGACATTACTACGCCTGATACCTTTAAAAGTATGTATGCGGGTGGAGAATACAGTTACGGCGCGCTAACCTCAAACGGCATGTTAACACTTAAAGCTAATCGTGAAACTCTCGATTACGACCGAGATGAGCAATCTTATCTTCTCCGTGATCGCGCCACAAATAAAATAGGCGCAGAGTTCGCCTATAAAATTGCCCCAGCAACCGCCTTAGTATTGGACGTAACTAATTCATACGTTCGCTATGATATACAAGAGTCTGCTACCCAAAGCCGAGACAGTGATGTAATGCGTATTTTAGCGGGTGTTAAGTGGGAAAGTACTGCCGCAACAACGGGCTTTGCTAAAGTGGGTTATACGGAAAGAGATTTTGAGTCAGCGACTCGTAGTACTTTTAACGATGTTAACTGGGAAGCGGGTATTGATTGGCAACCCCTTACGTATTCTACATTTCGCTTTACGACCAGTGCCGATACCCGTGAAACCAACGGTGAAGGTAACTTTATTAGTGGCCGAGATTACACAGTGTCGTGGGATCATGAATGGCTTCAGCGCTTAAGCACTACGGCTAGTATTGGTAAATATAGCGATGAATACGTATTAGATGACGAAGGCATTGCTAACCGTGAAGACGATTTAATGCGTTATACCGCTGCAGTAAACTATCAAGCACGTCGTTATTTAAGTTTTTCTCTATACTACACATTAAATGACAGAGACAGTAACCGAGATGCCATTGGTTATGACAGAAGTATAATTGGTTTATCTGCCGAGGTTAGCCTGTGAAGCAAAGTGTAAACAGTATTTTCGCCTTCCTTTTTGTTGTAGTGATGTCGTTCAATGCTCTAGCACAAGAAGGTAATTTGAGCATGAGTCGCTACCAATTGGGCTCCGGTGACAGAATTAGTATAAATGTATTTGGGCAAGACGACTTGTCGATGGAAGTACGTTTGCCCGATGTTGGCACTATTAATTACCCGTTTATGGGGGAAGTTAAATTAGTAGGGTTAACATTAGGCGAAGTAGAGCAGCTTATTTATGAAGGTTTAAAAGGGGATTACTTAGTAAACCCCTCGGTATCAGTAACCATTATCGATTACCGCCCCTTCTTTATAGACGGTGAAGTAAAACGCCCAGGTGGTTACCCTTACCAGCCAGGTTTGTCGGTAAATAAAGCCGCAGCGTTAGCAGGCGGCTACACCGAACGCGCCGCAAGAGACAAAATAACAATAGTTCGAGAAAAAGATGGTACATCACGTAGCTTTACCGTAACGGTAAGCGACATGATTCAGCCCGGTGACATAATTACCGTTAACCAACGCTTTTTCTAATTAGCAAAAATTTCAGGATACAAAAATAACATGGCAGTAAATCATAGGGACGACGTGAATCATGGCGTGCTAGATAGTGAAACTATCGATATTGCACACTACCTTGGCATATTGAAACGCTACGCTTTTCGCATTGTTTCGTTAGCCATTGCTTTTACCATATTAGTGGCTTTGCTGGTAATGCGGATGACACCACTTTATACGTCTTCTACCACTATATTGGTCGATTCTGAAAATGCCAATGTGGTATCTATAGAAGAAGTGTATGGCTTAGACACTAAGCGTAAAGACTACATGCAAACCCAATACGAAATACTACGGTCGCGCCAAATTGCCGAACGTACCGTAGAGGGTATGAATTTACACTTAAACGATAAGTTTGTGCCGCCGGCTGAAGGCCCAAGTGCTATCGACTCACTTGTAGATAGTGTAAAAGACATGCTGCCATTTCTACCCCAAAAAGAAGTGGTAGAGCGTACTGAAGCGCAAATTATTGCCGCTAAAAAACGTTCAGCCGTATTCAGATTAATGCGCGCTGTAGAAGTCAGCATGGTAGATAATACCCAGGTAATGAAGATTTCCGTTACTACCGTATCTGCATCTTTGTCGGCTGAAATTGCCGATACCATAGCCGATGTTTACATCGAGAATTACCTTCAAGCTAAACTAGATATGACAGCAAAAGCAACGTCGTTTCTTACTGAAAGCTTAGAAGGATTGAAAGATAAGCTTGATATTGCTGAAAAGAACTTATCGCAGTTTTATGAACGTAATCAAGTGGTCAACATAGATGGCGTTGTAGGCCTTGCTGCCGACGAACTAGAGCGTTTAAGCACGCAATTGCTTGATGCACAAACCGCATTAAAGCTAAACGCGGTAATATATCGTCAAACGCGCAACAACGTTACCCTTGAAGACATTGCACGTTTACCTGAAGTTCTGAATCACCCTACCATTCAAGGGGTACGCCGCGACGAAGCTAAAGCCATGACTCGCGTGTCTGAACTTAGTAAAGTATACGGCCCTAAACACCCTCAAATGATTGCGGCAAATGCGGAGCTTTCTTCCATTCGCGAAACGTTAACTACCCAAACTCGCGATCTTATTTCTAGTATTACTACCCAATATCAAGTTTCAGAGCAGCGCGTTGCGCAACTTAAGCAAGAAGTAGGAGTGGCAAAAGCAGAATTCCGCGGTCTTTCGGCTTTAGATAATGAGCGTAAAGCCCTGCAGCGCGACGTTGATATTAACCAGCAGTTGTACAATTCATTCTTTACCCGCTTGAAGGAAACCGATGAATTAGGTGGTTTTGAATCAGCAAACGCCAGGGTGTTAGATAGCGCAGTTGTGCCGTCACGCCCGTCTGAACCAAACAAAAAACTGCTAATTGGTGCTGCCTTCGTATTCAGTATTGGCTTTGGTGTGTTCTTGGCCATTACCATGGAAACCCTTAATAGCGGTATTCGCTCGGTAGAAGATGTAGAGCGTAAGTTAGGCCAGCGTATGTTGGGTTTAATTCCTTGGCTTGCCCATAAAAAGAAAACCAACTTACCTATTCGCACTTATTTCGATGGTAAAAAGCATCAGTTTGCAGAATCGGTTAGAACCTTACGTACCAGTTTGTCGCTATTGAATTTAGATAAAGACAATCAGGCTATTATGGTTACCTCTAGTGTGCCTAAAGAAGGTAAAACTACGGTGTCTATTAACCTAGCGTTCGCGCTAGGGCAGTTAGATAAAACCATTCTTATAGATGCAGACTTACGCCGCCCAAGCATTGGTAAGCAGTTTAATATTCCAAATTACCAGCCAGGTGTTGCTAACCTTGTTCTTAAAACCCACAGTTTTGATGAATGTTTGGTGCGTGATGAACAAGCGAATATTGATATTCTTTCGGCAGGTACAATACCGTCTAACCCACAAGAGCTTCTTGCCGATAAAGGGTTCGATGCGTTAATTAAAGAATTAAAAACTCAATACAAATATGTGGTGGTAGATACTGCACCTACTCAAGCGGTAAGTGATTCAATGGTAATTGCTAACTCGTGCGACTCTATTATTTACGTGGTACGCGCCGACAGTACCAGCGAAAAAGTGATTAATACTGGGCTGTCTCGTTTCTTACAAGTAGGACATCGCCTTGATGGCGTAGTGCTAAATCAAGTAGACTTACGAAAGTCTGATGTAGCACAGAGGTACGGCGGGTTTTATGATCAGTATGATTATACTAGTCATAAGGACAGCTAATAATTAATTGATAGACCTTCACAGTCATATATTACCTGGCATTGACGATGGTGCCAGAACCATGGCCATGTCGATTGACATGGCCAAACAAACACTTGAATGCGGCGTGACGCATTTAGTTTGTACCCCACATATACACCCAGGGTTCTTCGACAATACGCCCGCTATTATTGAAAACGCGTATAACGAACTTGTGTTAGCACTACAGCACGAAAACATTCCCCTTACTTTATCTTATGCCGCCGAGCTTCGTGTTTCGGAGCATATTCCTATATGGATAAAACAAAATGCGGTGCCTTTTTTGGGCCAGATTAACGGCAAAAACGTGATGTTGCTTGAAATGCCGCATAGTCATGTGCCATCTGGAATGGAACCGTTAGTAAAATGGTTATTAAAAAACAACGTGCAACCGCTTATTGCACACCCTGAACGAAATCGAGAGCTACTGCGCGAGCAACACAAGTTTGACTGGTTGTATCGTATAGGCTGCTGGTTTCAGGTGACAGCAGGCGCACTTACAGGCCGATTTGGAGAGCCTGTACAGAACTTTGCGTTAACCATGCTTGCCAACAAAAGCTTTCATGTAGTGGCTTCAGACACCCACGACACGATTAGGCGACCTAACGATATGGGCGAAGCATTTGCTGTGGTATCGGCAGTAGACGCAGCTTACGCCCAGCAAGTTTTCGTTACTACACCGGGAGAAATAGTAGGGGCACCTAGTGTCGTTATCTAACGTGTATGAGCGTCATCAGTTATTGATAAAGCGTGTGGTGCGCACTGTGTTTTTTATCACAGCGGCATGGGGCGTAATATGGAGCGCACAGTTTTTTATATCGGGTAACTATTATTATCGGGTGAACAACCAATTACAGGCTTGGCAGAATAATCCTGAGCGCGCAACCGCTAGCAAAGTAAGCGATGCTATTACCAAAATAGATTCAGCCATTTCCATGTTTCCCAATAACGCGCTTTATTATCAAATGCGTGGTCAGCTTTATGAATGGCAAGCGCTTGTATCTAAAAGCACTACTGAAAGTGCTGTTGAAAACGCTGCTGAAAAAGAAAAAACAAATAGCTTGAAACTGGCCTTTAGCAATTACCAGCACAGCTTATTGCTGCGCCCGCTTTGGCCGGCAAGCTGGATAGGGTTAGCATCGGTGAAATGGAAGCGTAATGAAGTAGACGACGCTTTCTATCAATATATGAATAGAGCCATTCAGGTAGGCCCACAAGACGCTATAGTTCACAAATTCATCGTAGAGTACGGATTAGCGAATTATGCAGCACGGTCGCCTGAATACATTAAGGTTATTAAGCCGTTAAAGCACCATATGAAGTTGGGGTTGATAAACCCTCATAGCAGAGACGAAATAGTGCAAAGTATTGTGAGCTATAATGCAGAAGAGCCTGCATGCCGATGGATGCGCTTGGCCGATTACCCAGTAAGAAAACGCATTCCCAACTGCATTACTTACGACTAGTATTATTACGCTCGCATTTAAAACTTGCTTTTAAGCCAATCCCACAAGCCTAGTGAATAGTTTTCGAATAAGTTAATACCCAGCCACGATTTTAGTATGTACAGTAGTACCATACCCACCAGTAATGAAAATAGAATAAACAGGGTAAAGCCGAAAGCTAACGTAAGTTGGCCAATTTTACTTTCTATACGGGAAGGATCGCGTTTATCTTTACCGCCTAACAGCACAAAATAGAAGCGGCTGTGGCCAATGCCAAGGGTGCCACGCAAATCTAACTTATGCTTGCCCCAGCGCCTGCCAGCTAAGGCGGTATTAATATGGGTAAGCTGTTCCTCACTGAACGAGTTGGCCACATGCTTGGGCATTCTTTCTAGCATGTGCTTTACGTTAGGTTCTTCCTGAATGGGGTGATTAACTTTTAACACCACGACTGATTTTCCATAACTTAATCCATTAGTAAATACTTATTGAAATCCCTAATTAGGCGCTTACAAAAAAAACCTAATTTTACGACTTACGACTTACGACTACATGTTGTTGATTGACGAACCCGAATACGATTACTCATGGCACCAAGTGCAAGTAGAGTAATAAAGATAGCAGTGTTAGCAGGCGCTTGTAAGGGAAAGTCTACGCTGGTGTGCATTGCCATACCAATAATAGCCATAAAACACGCAAATGCCGCACCGCGAGGAAGAGGGTGGCGGCGCTGACGAAAAGCATTGAACGCATTAATGCCGCAACACAACACAAATACGCCCATTAGTAGTGCGCCAATGACGCCAAACTCAATGCCAAACTGTAAGTATTCATTATGAGCATGGTCGTAAAAGTGTTGAATACTCTCACTTTGATATTGTGGATACACGGTATAGAAAGTTCCGCCACCTGTACCTATTAAAGGGTACTCTGTTAACAAGGGCAGTGCATCGGTAACCACTTCATCTCGGCTTTCATGGGTTAAATCGGTTTGCTCAAGCCGTTCTTTCACTTCGTTTAACCCAAACACGCTACTTACTATCATAATGTCGATAATGAGCATGCTAACAAACAAGGCAATGTAGCTTTTTTGTCTAGGTTTGAAATACCACAAACCCATGGCTGCGGTTATTGTCATGCTAACAAAAAACGCCGTATTACCCATTCGTGAACGCGACATTACCAGTGCAATAACCATAATAATTATGCCAATACGAAACAGCACTTTATTGCCTAGCCAAAACTTAAGCCATTTTCTAAGGCGCTCTCGTTTTGATAGCCCATCGTCATTACCTAAACTAGCAATCAGATAACCTAGCGCAGCACACAATGAAAGCAGTAAGTAGTTCGCAAAATGGTTTTTGTAAATGAAGCTGCCAGTAGCAATGTGCGTAACCGGTTGTTTGAATACTAAGCTGTACTCAACGCCCGATAATACCTCTAGCGACCCATAAATGGCTTGAAATATACCGCTTGCACTAATGGTGATTAACACTAGTTTCAACCGAGAAGTAGAGCGTACCAAGGCTAAAACACTGAAAAAAAGCAGGCAATAACAAAGGGATTTTAAAAATACTATTTGGCTTTGGCCTACATCAAAACTAAGGGGTAACCAACTGGTATCAGCCGATACGTTAGCGTATTCAGGTAAAAGTTTTTCTGGCCGTAGGCTGGCAATAAGTGAGGCGGGTAGGGGAATTAAGTTTAATAACTGCCAAGCAAGAAAAAGTACCCAAAGCAGAACAAAAACACGATATTGGCGAACTACAACAGTAACGGTACGAAAATGAAAGGCCATTAACGATGCACTTATACAAAAAACGGAAATTTGCATAAGAGCCCAAGCCCATGGCCTGTTAGCACCTAAAGGAATAGGCAGCCAAAAAAGGGTAAATAAAAGAAAACCGAAAAGAAGCTTTTCGGTTTTTCTATTATTAATACTCAGCATTCACTATCGCCACTTTTTACTACCACTAACGATCACCAACACAGAGTTTAAATATAATACAAACTTAGTTTGCTGAAACCGTGGTATCACCGCCACCCGCACCAGCAGCACCAGTACCTACACCTAATGGAGATACATCGTTGCCAGCAGCCCCTGCCGCAGTAGCGGTAAGTGTTGAGGTATCGATACCTGCATTAATAGCAGCCAAAAGTGCATCTTCTGCGCTAATGACACCTGTTTGTAATGCAACGTTATAAATTTCGTTGGCATCTTCTGGAAACAAGATCATGGCTATTGTTACCACATCAGAAGATTGCTCCGGTAGGGCACTAAAGCCAGCAATAGCTAATTCAAAGCCGGTTGCATTATCAACAAGCAGTCCTACCATGCTTTCAAAAGCTGGCTGGTTAGTTTGTAAATAAGGAAGGCTAGCGGCAGGAACAGCCACGCTGCCTTCAGCAAGCACTTCGTTGCTTACGTTTACCGCAGCTTCTTCAGCTGGTGTTCCGCTATCGATAGCAGTTAATAGTTGGTTTCTAATTTGCAAACCTGGAACGCTACCTGCGCCGTCTTGCGCAATAGCCACTGGCGAAATAGCAATAAGTACACTCATTACTAAAGAAAAAATAAATCTATTACGCATAATAGTTCCTACATCAAAAATTGGTTTGCATACACTGGGTATTGTATACCAAATGAACGCCCGTTGTCTTAGCTTTATTTGCTGTGAAAGCCGCCAATAAACTAGCTACTTAAATTATTTCCCTAAGCGCCAAGCTGTGGGCTTTGCAAAGTGGTAGCCTTGCTGATAAACAACCTGCAGCTTACTAAGTGTGTTACTTTCTAATTCGCTTTCAACCAGCTCGGCTATCACTTTAATGTGTAACCCATTCGCAATACTTACTAAGCTGCTAACAAATAGCTGATTGTCTTTGTCTTCATGAATATCCTTGGTCAATTTGCCGGATATTTTTACAAAATCGGGTTGAATCGCCCTTAACCCGCTTAATGATGCAAGATTGTCGCCAAAATGTTCAATAGTAATGGTGCATCCTGCTTTTTTAACCATATCGCAAAATTTAAGGGTAGCTTCCCTATAATAAATAATGGCAGAGTCTTCAATTTCAAACGCTAATCTGTCGCACAACGACTTGTGTTCAATAAGGTAACCACCAAGCCATTGGCAAAAGTCGGCATTCGCTATTGATGCAGTGGCAATGTTCACCGCCACCGTGTGAGGGGAGGCCATGAGTTTACTGACTACCAGTGACGTTACCAACCTATCTACTTGAGGAATAAGGTGTAGCCGCTCTGACGCAGGAATTAACTGCGACATGGGTATATCGGTATTGGTAGACACGTCTTTAAAGCGCGCGAACCCTTCGTAATAACACGGGGCTTTGTTCTCGGTACTAAAAATAGGCTGTATTAAAATATCGGCATACTGTTGTAACAGAATATTGTTTAGCCTTTCACGCCATTCAGTATTGCTATGAATGTAAGTTAGCTCTGAAGCAAACTGCCAGCCTCTGTCTAACTTCGTTGCCGCTAATAGTGCGCTATCTGCTTTTTCCATTACTTCAGTAAAGCTATTTTCACTGGAATATTTAGCTGCGCCAATCCACGCTGTTTTATCGCCATCTTTAAGAAAATCTATTTTATTCATTTCATCGCTAAGACTTTTCAGTCTTTTTTCGCACTCTTGTTGCGATACTGCTTCCATTAATATGGCAAAGTCGGAGCCCGATACTCTAAAAAGCGTTACCTTATCTGGAAATTGCATGGCGGCCAGTTTCAGTTTTTTCGCAGCCGCGCTAACATATTCATCACCTTCAGCGCCGCCCAGTAAATTATTTACCCGAGCAAGCTGCGTTAACCTAATCAACACCACGTAACCTTCTTCTACCGTAGCTGCGCCACTTAATAGTGCATTCATGTGTCGATTAAAGGCATTTCTATTAGAAAGCCCGGTTAAGCTGTCGCCATACGCAATGGCCTTAAACTGTTCAGCCCGCGCAGTAAGTTCTTTGAACATGCTTTCTACCGCTCTAGACAACTTATTTACGGCTAGCGTGATAAAAGAAAATTCCTTAGTAAAAGGTTGATAATCAATTTCAGAAAACTTTTGGTTTTGAATATCGCCTATTTTTTGGGTAACAATTTCTAAGGGTTTGGTAATTTGGCGAATAATAACCAGCAGCACCAAGTAGGCAATAATAAAGGCTATAAAAAACATTAGCGCACTTTGGGTAATGCTATCCCATAGCTTTTCATTCGCAAGGCCTGGGTGGCTTTGTACGGTAAGTTGCCCCGCCATTGTCCAACCATCATTAAGTTCGGTATTTTTTACCGGCGGGGTAACGTGTACCGCTTCGGTAAACCAATTTGGTACGGTATCTATTTTATTCGGGTTTTGACGAATAATAAGGGTATTCCCGCTGGCGTCTTTAACCGAAATGGTTTGGTAGTAGCCCCTGTCGAATATGGCGTTCACCATGGTTTCAGCTACAGCCTGACCATTTTCTTGCATTATATAGGGTGCCATGGCTAAACCTAGCGATGTGGCGGTGTCTTGTGCGTGGGTAGCAAGTTGTTCATTCACGTATTCTTTGGTCATTTTTACGTTAATAAAAAAGGAACCGGCGAACACGGCCAGTAAAAAAATAAGTAAGCTAACGCTTAGTTGGGTAGATAATTTCATTGTTCTTGTGTATCTCCGAGCATTACGCTGTTTAAACGATCTATCATGTCGTCCCACATTTTCATGGGGCCGCTGCCTCTTAATTTTCTGCCTGTTCCCATAGACTTCGCAGCCCATAGACCGTCACCGTTGAAGCTATAAACAGGTGCAAGGTCGCGCCGTTGGTTTGCTGGCAGTATGCGACGGTTAATATTATCAAGCACTAAAGGAACAGAGGTAGGGCTTGGGTAATAGGCTAACACCATATGAGGTTGGTTTAACTCTAACGCGGTTACATACATAAGCCGAAGCTGCGATTTTGGAATACCAAGTTCTATTAACGAAAAGTATTTGGCGATTGAATAATCTTCACAGTCGCCAGCGCCCGTTGCAATAAACTCGATTGGCGTGGCCCAGTAATCCGGCTGGCGCCAGTGCTTTAGGTCATCTACAAAGTCGAATCGATTGAAAAAGCGATTCACTTGATAAAGTTTTTCATCAATATCGTCGTTCTCAATATTGCTTACTAGTTGTCGCCACTTTGCAACATCAGACGCACCGCGTTTACCAAATAGGGCTTCAACCCGGCTGTAAACCTCTTCAGTGAAGAAGTTTTTCTGCTGCGCGATAACCAAAGATGCCACACCGAAAAACAGCCCCGTTAAGGCAAAAATACAGGTTCGTCGGTAAGTTTTACGCGCGTAGCGGGTTGTCATGCCAGTTGAGCCTTAATGCACCATAATGAGACGAATTTATTAGAATAAATAGCTGTAAGAAAACGTTAACCACTTCATAGTATATTAAACATGTGGCAGTAAATTGATAGTGTCAAACTTATACAAAAGTTAAAAGTTATTTCAACAAGGTAAGGCAGGAAAATACATTAATGCCCACATTTGGCATGTTTCATGTATGGTTTTAGTGAATAACCGCATTAACGGTTAAGTGCATAATAGTAACGTAAGCACATAGTAAGAAATAAGCGTGCACGCAAGATGCTTGCAACACGCATAGCTAAATTATTACCAATATACGTATTACAGGTGGTTCAGCAAACGTACTGGTGCCGTAATGTTGTAATTTTACTACAAAACCAAAATAGAGCTGTGCTAAACTTGGCACTAGCATTTAGTCTAAAGACAAGGAAGATGACGTTTCATGCTGAAAAGTAACCGCCCCGTGGTGTTTATCATTAATTCCCTTGAAGGCGGTGGTGCTGAACGGGTTATGGCAAAGTTGTTGGCTATAATGGAAACGTATTTTTCCGACGCTGGCGTACCTGTTCACCTTGTATTACTAGACACGCTTGAAGAAAGTCAGCAGTGCCCCCCTTATGTGACCAAAACAGTACTTACCAGTAATGGCAGCCTTAAAGCCGGTTATCAACAATTAAAGCCTTTGCTTGCTTCTTTAAACCCTCAAGTTTGTTTTAGTTTTTTAACGCGTAGTAATTTCTTAAATATAGCGATAGCAAAATCGTTAGGTTACTGCGCCATTATTAGCGAACGTGTAAATACTACTAGCCATTTATCGGGTGGTTTAAAAGATGGAATTAGCCGTTTTTTAGTTAAGCTTTTGTACAAGCGTGCCAATAACGTGGTGGCTGTGTCTGAAGGTGTAAAGGCCGATTTAATTGAAAACTATGCGGTGCCAGAACATAAAGTATCCTTGTTATATAACCCTTACGATATTGCGCAGCTGCACGAACTAGCAAGTGAAGCGGTTAACGACATTCCTAAAGCGCCATACATTATTGGGGTAGGGCGGTTAGTTAAAAACAAAAACTTTTCACTGTTGCTAAACGCTTATGCCAAAGCCGATATTGTTGAAGACTTAGTTATTTTGGGCGTTGGCGATGAAGAGGCCATGCTTAAAGCACTAGCTAAAACACTTGGCATTGCAGAGAGAGTGCATTTTTTAGGTTTTAAGCCAAACCCTTACCCCTATGTGGCCAAGGCAGAATATTTTGTTTCAACCAGTAATGCAGAAGGTTTCCCCAATGCCATTGTGGAAGCCATGTGTTTGAACAAGCCGGTAATTGCAACAAATTGCGAGTCGGGCCCAGCTGAAATTATTGCCGAACAATACCCATACCAAGTTTCTGGTGCCAGCGAAGAAAAGAATGGCATACTGTGTGAGTTAAACAACGCACAAGGTGTTGCCGATGCATTGGTGTTATTCAAAGGTAGCGCTAACAGAGCGCGATATGTTGAAAAAAGCCAAGCGTGCGCACAGCAGTTTTCTTATGCCGCTTTTCATAAACGCGTAAGTACCATTTTAGAAAAAGATGACTAACTAATTATGTTTGAAGCAATCAAACTACTGGTAGGGGTTGTTAGCCTAATAATGGTGTATAGAACCATTACCGGTAACTGTAATAAGTATTTAGCCTTTGCCATTTGCGCAATATGGCTACGCTACTTCCTATCTGCATTTCATACTATTACCTACCCACCACTAGTAGCTGGATTTTCAATTAACGCACTGGGAAGTATAGGCGTAGCAGGGTTGGGCTTACTGCTAATTCCTACCGCTGTTTTCACATTAAAAAAGTTGTTTCCTTTTTATATGTTTTTTACTGCCATAGCAGTAAGCGGATTCGTGAATATGCAAATACCAGGTACCATAAACGTATTAGTGAAATGGTGTTATTTTCTAGTGTTGGCAGGTGCGTTGTTTTTATCTATCCGCAGCCAGGGGCAGAATGAAACGTTTAAGAAATTACTGGTAGCTTTTGTTATGCCAGTTACGCTTCAGATCCTTTCAATAGTGTTTGGACAAGCAAAGGCGGCAGAGGCTGATGGCTCCACTAGTTATATAGGTGGATACAACCACGAAGCCGCTTTTTCTATGATAATAGTTAGCTTTGTATTTGTTGTAGGGCTTACCGAAAGAAATTCAATACGCTTTAGAACTAGCTTGTTTACGCTATCTATTTTTCTTCTTGTTTTAGTTAATTACCGAACCGCTATTCTTACTATATTGCCAATTGCCGCGGTGTTTTATTTTACCTTGGTTGAACAAAGACTTAAGCCATCTCAGAAAGCGCCGGTATTAACTGTTGTAATCATGTTTCTAGTTACCGCTTTTATGTTGCTCTCTTTTACTATGCGTGAGCGCTTTGCGGACGTTGGCTTACTAGTAAGTAATTTAGATATCATCTTTAAAGCGCCAATTTACTTTAGCGAAACAGAAAAAGACATTATGTCTGCCCGGGTGTTTATCTGGAGCCAATACATAGATGCATTTGCAAATGCAAATATGTTAAATCAGATGGTTGGGTTTGGACCCGACTCTTGGAAAGGTGTATTCGCTAAATACGCACACAATACCTACGTTTCAAATTTGTATGAATATGGTGCTTTAGGGTTTACTGCCTTTATTTTCATGTGTTTATTTTGTTTGCAACAAGCATTCAAAATTGCCAATAAGGGGTTATCTAAAATTGTCGCCTTTTCAATTGTAGGCTTTCTAATCATGAATATGGCAACTATGCCATTGTGGAATATTGAAGGGCTAGTGTTCTTCGCCATTTTGATAGGTGTAGTATTTTCCTCAACAACGGCTAAAAAACCAATTTTTTCTAAAGTACATGGCAGAAAAGCAAATCATGAGGTTCGTGAGATAATATGAAGATATGTGCAATAGGGTTACGTGGAATACCTGATGTTATGGGGGGGATAGAGTCCCATTGTCAGCAGTTGTATCCTCGTATGGTTGAAAGTGGAGTATCGGTTACAGTAATTGCACGTTCTCCTTATGTGAACCAAAAAAAGTATATTTATAAAGGCGTTAACGTAATAAGTATATGGACGTTACAACATAAATTTTTAGAAACGTTTATGCATACTTTCTTCGCTATTTTATACGCTAGAATTTTTGTGCATCCAGATGTTATTCATCTTCATGCTATTGGCCCTGCTTTGTTCACACCATTAGCAAGATTGTTAGGAATGAAAGTAGTGGTTACGCACCACGGAGCCGATTACGATAGGCAAAAGTGGAATGGCCTGGCAAAGTTCATACTTAAAACTGGCGAAAAAATGGGTGTGATTTTTTCCAACAAAATGTTTGTAGTGGGTAAAACACTTACCCAAAGACTAAAAACACAATTTCCAAAGCAAGCCGAAAAAATTAATTATGTGCCCAATGGAATGCTTCCGTCATTTACTGGAGCAATAGCGGCAAGTGCGCTTCCTAATGAACTTTGTATATCTTCACAAGGTTATATTTTAACAGTAGGTAGATTAGTACCCGAGAAAGGCTTCCACGATCTGGTTGCTGCTTATAAGGCGTCAAATAGCCATTTGAAATTAGTGATTGTGGGTAAAGCCGATCACCAAGATGAGTACGCCTCTTCTTTAGTGGAAGAAGCAAGCGAAAAAATAATTTTCGCGGGGCGAAGATCGGGTGATGAACTAAAGGCGCTATACAAACATGCGAAAGTATTCGTTTTACCCTCATACCATGAGGGACTACCTATAGTGGCATTAGAGGCTATAAGTGCAGGTGCGCCAGTATTATTAAGTGATATTTTACCGAATAAAGATATTGAAGCCCCTGAAGATAGTTACTTTCCGGTTGGCGATACGTCAGCATTATCTGAAAAGATAGCAAGTTTAGATTCCTTAAATTTAGACTTAGATCAAAGTGCATTTTTGTATGAATTCAATTGGGACAGGATTGCGGAAAATACAATTTCGCTGATTAAAATGATTGGCAAAGAAGGTGATAACCGATGAGTTTGAAAATCTCAGTAGTGATAACCACCTACAACCGCCCTGATTGCTTATTAGAGGCCCTAGAGGGTATTAAAAGCCAGAGCTGTTCGCCGCATGAAGTCATTATTATTGACGACAATTCAAGCTGTTCATACGACAGTGTTATACCTGTTATAGAGTCGTTAAATGCAAAGTATTGTAGACAAGATGTCTCATGCGGTGCGAACAAGGCAAGGAATCTAGGGGTTGAGTATGCCTGTGGTGACGTAGTTGCCTTCCTTGATGATGATGATATTTGGCTACCTGAATACCTCACTATATTAACTGAGCAGTATCGAGCTGGCGCAGATGCTTGTGTTTCTGGTTTTAAGCAACTGGGAAAAGAGGAAGTAGTGGTAGTTAACAACGATACTTCAGTTACTAAACCGTCACTACTGCGAGGGAACACATATTGCGGAATGAGTGGCTTTAGCGCCAAGCGTGAGCTGCTACTAAAAAACACCTTTGATGAATCTTTGAATAATGGACAAGATTGGGACATGTACGTTCGTCTGTTCCAGCTAGGAGTGACATTTGTAAATGTGCCGACCCCCATTTTTCTATATAGATTTCAAAATGAAGATGGCATTGGGGCAAAAGTACGCAAAATGAAACCGGAACAAATCGATAAACGATTGGGATCTGCGTATAAACATAAAGAATTTTTAGGCGAATATTGGTTCAAGAAAAGAGTATCGGAACAATTTCTTTTTTCTTTGAAACACAAAAACAACAAGCCTTCTTGGATAATATATTCGATTAAAAAGGCAGGGTTAATCGCAACAGGAATGTTTTTCATTAGAGCGTTTAATAGAAAGTTAACAAAACGACCGATGTCTATCTAACGTTTTAATCATCTCATTTAAAAATCTAAATTTAACAATAGGATAGTATATGAAAGCAATTATTGAAGGTGGAAAAACTCCACAAGGAACGGTAAACGTAAGCGGAGCAAAAAATTCAGCTACTCGTCTTCTTGCAGCTGCGTGTATTTCGGATGGGGAAGTAATACTACAAAATTTTCCAACTCAACTAGTGGATGCGCAGCACAAAATTAGATTTCTTCAAAATATTGGTGCTGAAATCATTGTGGATGACGAAGCAGAAACGCTACGCATTAACAGTAAAGGAATAACATCTACAGAGCTCGACGTTTATGACTATCCAATTCGAACGACTTATCTTCTTGCAGCTGCGCAAATTAAGAGATCTGGAAGTGCGAAAATTCCTTACCCTGGAGGTTGTAAAATTGGTAGTCGTGGATACGACCTTCATATCATGGTTTGGGAGTCACTGGGCTGTAAAGTTACAGAAGAGCCTGACTTCATACATATAGAAGGAAAGAGCTTTATTGGGGGTCAAATAAAGTTCCCAATTTCAACAGTAGGGGGAACTGAAAACGCCCTTATATGTGCGAGTATGGCTGTAGGTAAAACAGAAATCATTAATGCTTATATCACGCCAGAAATCGAAGACCTTATTGATTTCCTTCGTAGAATGGGAAGCGTGATTGAAGTAAACGGGAGTAGTAATATTGTTGTAGAAGGTGTCGACTATTTAAAAGGCACTATTAAAAGTGTGATGTATGACAGAATCGAGGCACTAACGTGGTTAGTATATGGCGTTCTTTCAAAAGGCACTCTTTTAATTAACAACGTTCCGTTTGACTCTATGGAAGTTCCGCTTCTACATTTGAAAAAAATGGGTATCGATTTTTTAAGTAACTCTAATAGCATTTACTTTTCACCGGATTGTATTAAAAATGGTCAAGTTGAATCTTTCGAATTAGCTTGTGGAGCTCACCCAGGAATTATTTCCGATATGCAGTCTTTCTATACCCTTTTAGGAATAGTCGCTCAAGGTGACTCACGAATATTCGACTATAGATATCCAAAGCGCATAGCATATGCAGATGAACTTCAAAAACTAATTGACGTACCTGTGGTTGAAACTGAAGAAGGTAAGATCACTACGCGTGGACCTGGTGCTTTTATACCGGGAGAAGTAACGTCTACTGATTTACGTGGAAGTATGGCGCTAGTTATGGCTGCTTTATGTGCAGAAGGAACGTCAGTAGTCCACGACGTGGAAATGGCACTTCGTGGCTACAACAATCTCGAAGGTAAACTTGCACAACTTGGCATTCATATAGAAATACAAAAGTAGGATAATCGTATGGAACTCCATTTGCCGTTTGAGTTGCAACAGCAACTAAACGCCAAATTCAAGGACGAGGTAGAGTACCTCGTCCCACTGAATAAACTAAGCTACTGGAAGATTGGAGGTTTAGCTCAATGTGTAATTACGCCTCGTTCTCTTGAGGGTTTACAAGAGGCATTAGCAATCACCAGGACATTCGAAGATGTTCCAAGGTTGGTAATTGGTGACTGCTCAAATCTTCTTTTTGACGATGACGGTTTCAATGGGATTCTTATAAAAATTGGCAATGGACTAAGCAAGATTTCTATTAGTGAAAATAGAATTTACTGTGAGGCAGGCGCATGGGTTCCCGAAGTAGCTTATCATTCATATCGACATGGTTTGAGTGGCATAGAGCACATCTGTGGTATACCCGGGCGTATCGGGGGCTTAGTTTACATGAACGGTGGTAGCCAACGAAGGGGGATCTTAGAGAACGTTGATAGTGTAATCGTAATGTCACTTGATGGAGAGTCACGCACTATCAAAGCAAGTGAGATCGTACATTCTTACCGTGAATCTCCTTTTCAGGGTGAACCAGTAATTATTGCTGCGGTGACCCTAAAGTTAGAAGCAAAAGAGCGCTCTTTAGTACGCAATGAGATGCGTAAAATATTATCGAGTCGTAGAAAGAAATTCCCCCGTAAACTTCCAAACTGTGGCTCTGTCTTCCTATCTAACCCTGCTATGTACGACGTTGTTGGGCCACCAGGCTTTGCGATAGAGAAAGCGGGTCTAAAAGGTATTAGGAAAGGTAATGCTCAGCTTTCACCTTTGCATGCAAATTTCATTGTTAACCTTGGCGGAGCGTCAAGTGAAGATGTTCTTTACCTAATAGCACTAGCAAGAAATACTGTAAAAGAACAGACTGGATTTAGTATGGACTGTGAGGTCAGATATATCCGCCCGAACGGAGAAATGATGCAAGCTCATACATATACTGACGGCTTAGAATTGTAATATAAATTTAGCAATCTGAGTTTTGCCTCCAATCATGAAGCTAATATGTATATCTGAAATAAACATGATGTAGTTTACGGGTATATTGTTATCCGAAATATATTGTAGAGATGTACCTTGAAAAGGATTCTTATATCATGGAAAACCAAAAAATTAGTGTGCTTTATTTTCTCAATCGCTTTCCACTGCCTTCGGAAACATTTGTAATTGATCAGATTTGTGGATTGATGGATAGAGGGGTAGAAATAAGCATTATTTCTCTAATTAAAGGCGATTATGAAAATATGCATGTAAAAGTCGTTGAGTACGGATTGGACAAAAAGACAGTATATTTGTCTGAGCAAACAAACTCTAAGTTAGCCAGCCGAATTTCCTCTTTAGGTACATCAATATTTAATCCAAAAATTATTGGGTTATTTAATTTTTTCAAGTATGGAAGTGTCTCAAAAAACTTACTTCTCCCTTTAGTTGAAAAGAAGAAAGAACGCAAAAACTATGATTTTATCATTGCTCATTTTGGAACAGCTGGCGTTACAGCGATGAAAATGATTAATGCTAACGTTCTACAAGGGAAGTTGATTCCTGTTTTTCACGGTGCCGATATATCTAAAAAGAAAAACTTAGAAAAATACGAAGCTGATTATAAAGAATTATTTAAAAAGTCTTTTGCGTTATTCCCAATTAGTAACTTATGGAAAAATAAGCTGATTGAACTAGGTGCTGATAGTAATAAAATATTAGTCAATAGAATGGGAATTGATGTAGCCAAATTCAACTTCAAAGATTCCGAAGTAGGATCTGGAGGAAAATTCAGAATAGTATCTGTAGCTAGAATGGTCGAGAAGAAGGGGATTGATGACGCTATTCAAGCAATGAGTTTACTTAAGAAGAATACTGACACTCCATTCACATATGATTTGGTTGGTGGAGGTCCATTATTAGAAACATTAAAACAACAAGCTCAAAATCTAGGGCTCACAGATGTAATAAATTTTCACGGAGTTCAAACACACTCCGGTGTTAAAAAACTTCTAAGTGAAGCTGATGTATTCTTGTTGCCTTCGAAAGTGGCGAGTGATGGTGATATGGAAGGAATTCCGGTTTCACTTATGGAGTCAATGTCCTGTGGGATCGTAACCCTCTCAACGCTTCATAGCGGAATTCCCGAATTAATAGAGCACGAACTTGAAGGCTTTCTTGTCCCCGAAAGCTCACCAATAGGTATATCTAACCAACTAAGTAGAATTATGGAAGGTGAGTACAATTTATCAAACATTAGGATGCACGCATTAGCAAAAGTGCAAGGCGAATTTAATCAGAAGAACGCTTACGACCAAATGTGTAATTTTTTACACGAGAACCTAAATCTTTTAAAGCCTTCAATTGCCAAGAACAAATAAAGTGAGCTTACAAAATTAATGAAAAAAAAAGGTTCGGTTCTAAATTCGTCTTCATGGACTCTTGGCGTCAAATTTATTGAGCGTGGTGTATCATTAATTATATACATCATGCTTGCTCGCTTTTTGAGCATAGAGGAGTTTGGTGTAGTAGCATTTGCAATGCTTTTTCTAGAATTTATCACTGTGATTATAAGTAGCGGTGTAAAAGACTTTATCCTAACTAGAAAAGAAGTTAATAAAATATTCATTGATACCTGTACTTTCTCCGTAGTGACAGTATCGATCTTGGTTTCGATATTATTTTATTTAGTAATGGATTTGTTCTTTATCGACAAGTCAGAACTAATGCAAGATGTATTCAAAGTACTACTCTTATTACCCGCTATTTCTTCATTCAATATAGTGCAAACAGCTTTACTTCAAAGAAATTTTAACTTTAAAAGTTTGTCACTCAGAAACCTTTTTTCAACATTAGTTGCTGGGGCTATAAGTGTATATTGTGCTTTTGATGGTTATGGAGCATGGGCTTTAGTAATCAATCAGTACTGTAAAGTAATTGTGGATACAATAATTCTACAAGTCATAGTTAAGTATAAACCAGGTCTTTCACTATCTTATACATATTTTAAAGAGTGCTACCGATTCTCGATTCCTCTCTTAGTGTCAGAAGTAATGAATTTTTGGTCAACGAGAATGATGGATTTATTTGTAAGTATCATCCATGGAGTTGGTAGCTTAGCTGTTCTCAATATTTCCCGTAAATTTACAAGATTAGTTCAACAATTATCATTAACTTCACTTAGGCCTGTAGTTCTAAGTTATGCAACAAAATCTGAAGATAAAAGTGAAGCTTTTGCCAAATTTATTTCTTATATTACTTTTGTAGTTGCTCCCATATTGATTGCCATAGGGGTTTATGCAGAGTTTTACGTAACCCCAATTTTTGGTGAGCAATGGGAACCTGCTATTGTAATTATTGAGATTCTTTCTTTTACTGCGGTCGCGCAATGCTTGTCATGGTATTTCGGACTGGTTTTAATTACTCAAGGTAAAAATGTACTTTTATTTAAGTTAAACGTTGTATTTACATTGATATTTTTTCTGGCAGGTTTGTTCAGTTATAGGTTGCAATTTACTGAGTATATTATCGTTCAGACTTTTGTTATCAATATGGTTTCAATTTATAAGATTTATTTTTTAATAAAAAATAAATATATGGGTTATCACGACTTTAAATCGTATATTGTTCCTTCAGTTATTTCCTGTCTCATTTTTGTGTTTACCTCGCTGGTCTTCAGAAATTTTTTAAATTCAGATTTTTTTGATTCACCTTGGGTGAAGCTTTCATTAACAATGTTATTCTCTACCTTTAGTTTCTTAATTTCATTTTTCATTACAATGCTCTTTTTTAGTGTTTTTAGTAAGGATATTAAAGAATCTTTTTTCAGGGTCACTTCGAAGCGCAGGAAAGGTAAAGCATAATGCTTTCAATCTATAATAAATTTAAGGTGATAAACCATGAATGAAATAAAAGTTTCAATATGTGTAGCTTACTACAATAGAAGCGAATATGTGAAAGAATGCGTTCAGTCGCTACTTGATCAAGACTATGATTCATTTGAAGTAATTGTAGTGAACGATGGTAGTTCAGACCCGTTAACAGGTGCTTATTTAGATGACTTCGATGATGAACGCTTAAAAGTCATTCATCAAAAGAACACCGGGTTTGTTGGTGCGATTAGAGCAGCCATTGATGCTTCCCAAGGTACTTACATAGCTATTCAAGGAGCTGGCGATGTCTCATTGCCTTCTCGCATAAAGAAACAGGTAGAAGTGCTGAATAATAAACCTCAAGTCGGGATTGTTAGCTGCCTTTTTGAGAATGTCGTTTTCGGTGGCAAAAATGATGGTGCTAGGAAAAAGAGAGGCTACAACAATAGTCATATTTCTGCTAATGACTTTCTGGCTGGGTCAAATCCCCTAGGGCACGGTGAGGTAATGTTTCGACGAAGTCTTTATGATCAAGTCGGTGGGTACAGACCATATTTCAAATTTTCTCAAGATCTTGATTTATGGCTATTGATGATAGACCACTGTGAAGTTGAAATTATTCAGGAGTACCTGTACGAAAGACGCATGTTCATGAAAGATGGGGTGTCGACTGATGAAGCCAAACAATTTCTTCAAAAATATTTGGCGGAATTTTCTAGGCAATGTTACCAAGATAGAAAGCATTACGGGAAAGACTTAATCGACTTGTATGGTTACCATGGAGGGCTTTTCATGTACCCCAATAAAAATATCTCTAACATGATTGCATCAAAAATTATTAATAGCCTAGATAGTGACAATAATAAAAATATCGAGTTTTACCAGCGTTTTTCCACTTATCAACCCCTAACTATGAAGTCAACGATATCAAAAATCATACTAACTTTAGATAAGATACCTATCTTGTCACCTTTGGTATCAAAAGCAATCTCTAAAATTAAGCAACAGTAAAATAGTTGCACATAGTTATATATTATATTATTAGTTAAAGTTTGCCGTGTGCCTATAAGGTGGAATTAATCGTGTTGAGAGAAATATTTTGAATTTCAGAAAAGATATAAATGGTTTAAGAGCAATCGCTGTTTTAGCGGTTGTTTTGTTCCATTTTCTTCCCGGGTGGCTTCCAGGAGGATTTGCAGGGGTAGATGTTTTTTTTGTAATATCTGGCTATTTAATGACAGGAATAATTTTTAAAGGAATCAAGAGTAGTAATTTTTCAGTTTTGAATTTTTATATCTCAAGAGCAAATAGAATAATTCCGCCATTAGCCTTCTTATGTGTCGTCCTGTCCGTTTTTGGCTGGTTTTACCTGACACCGTTAGATTATAAACCTCTTGGGAAACACATTGCGAGTAGCATCGGTTTTATTTCCAACTTTATTTATTGGAGAGAATCTGGCTATTTTGATGTAAATTCACACGAAAAATGGTTATTACATACATGGTCACTCTCAGTAGAGTGGCAATTTTATCTAATCTATCCATTAGTCCTAATAGGGATAAAAAGATTCTTTTCATTTGAAACTGTTAAGATTGCAGTGTTTTTTATAACAGTATTTACTTTTATAACGAACGTTTTCTTTACATATAAATGGCCTGACGCTTCATATTTTTTATTACATACTAGAGCTTGGGAAATGATGGCAGGAGGTATTGCCTTTTTATACCCCTTAACCTTAAGCGATAAAAGAAAACGAATACTTGAAATTGTAGGTTTAACGTTGATTTTATATTCCTATATATTTGTCACAGAGAAAACCCCCTGGCCAGGATACTTTGCGTTATTACCAGTGGCGGGAGCTTTACTGATAATTCTCTCACAGCGGGAAGATAGCTTATTAACCAATAATTACATATTTCAAAAGTTAGGGCTGTGGTCATACTCCATATATCTATGGCATTGGCCAGTTGTAGTTTTAGTATATTATTTCTCACTTAGTATTATCTATACATATATGGGGATTGTATTATCTATTGTGCTTGGCTATTTGAGCTATCGATATATTGAGACTATAAGATTTAACAGGAGTTATGATAGTCTGCTAGCAGTAGCAAAATTGAAACCGTTACTCATGTTCTATTTTGTGGCATTTGCTGGTTCGGTGATTTATGCCCAAAATGGATTCTACAACTTGTCGCCTGCCCCCTATCAAGCTATAAATAGTAACGCAAAACCAAGCCCATTTAGGGAGAATTGCCATATTGCTTCTTATAAAAATCCATCAACTTCTTGTGAGTATTTTGGCAGGGAAATAAATTGGGCAGTTCTTGGTGACAGCCACGCTGTCGAAATTGCATATTCTTTATCTGAAAAACTTAGGCTAAGTGATACTGGCCTAAAACACTTTAGTTTTTCAAGCTGCGAACCCTCATATAAGCAAAATAAAGAGTATAGTGAATGTGCTAGGTGGTATAACGAAAGCGTTAAGCAAATTATAATGGATGAAAGTATTGATAATGTAGTACTAAATCATAGGCTTACATTTTATCTTTATGGGGGGGACGCTAGTGGCTACCCCGACAACTCTAACTTAAATGAAAATGAAAATGAAAATGCGGAACAAATAATTGAAAATTTTGATCGATTAATTGTTGAGTTAGCAAATTATAAAAAGCATGTTTATGTCTTTTACCCGATACCCGAATTACCAAGAAGTATTTCTCAGTTAGCTGGTTTGACACTTTTAAATAAGAAAGGCTTTGACGCAATAGTAGGGACTGATAAGCATTGGTATCTAGAACGTAATCAGTTCGTTATCAATCATTTTGATAACTCTGATTACCCTAACAACGTACATTTAATTAAAAGCCAAGATGTTTTTTGTGATAACGAATTTTGTTACGCAGTTAAAGATGGTATACCTCTTTACTTCGATGACGATCACCCTTCTGTGTTAGGTGCAAAAATGTTGGTCGACGCAATGAATATCCAATAATTTTCGGGGTTGCCAAATTTCTTGCAAGTCAATTGGTGTCGATAAATTTTACATCTGAAGTCATTGTTCAGTTAGGATAGTAAAGTTTTTCATTTTTATTATTAAAAAACATGTGCTTACATAATTGGCCTGAGATTTGCTTTAGAGTAAGAGGTTAGAATTATTATGTACTAGTTAATTTTAAGGAATTGGTATGAAGTTTTTAAAAGGTGTTATCATTTCGGCTATTTCAGCGTTGTCACTTAACGCACAAGCAGCCTTTATTGATTTTAATGATTATGTTGTATCCGGTTTCTCGAATCAACAAGTCTCAGGTAGTCCAACGGTTAGTTCTGACGGTAGTGAGTTAAGCCTAGATGGAAACTTATGGGTGTATATCAATGGTGCTTTTGAGATAACCAGTGATACTGTATTGTATTTAACTGTTGAAGCATCTGGTTCAGAAGCTGAATGGTATGGATTTGGTTTCGACAATGACAACTTAGTTACTGCAAGTACGCTACTTCAGTTAGGCGGTCCAACCTCATCAAGAGTTACAGATTTAGATGTTTACCAATATGGTGACGGTGTCGTAGACTTGGCTATTAATGTTGGTTCTTATATTACTGGAACATTTAGTCAATTTGTCTTTGTTCTAGATGCTGACAGTATGAGTGGCACGTCACTTTCGTTTACAGACGTAGAACTGTGTTCTTCTGGTGATTTATGTCTGTCCACGTCTTCTGTTCCTTCGAGTCCAACTGCAGTAAGTGCTCCGGCCGCGGGGAGTCTACTTCTTCTATCTTTGGTCCTTTTAGTTAGCCGAAGAAAAATTTAGTATTTGTTCCGCTACATCGGCGGTTTTTTATTTAGATCTCTGAAATGCCTGATTATTTAATCAGGCATTTTTTATTCCGTCTGTATTTAGTTAATTATTGCAATTATGGAAGTGGAAGAATGTATTAAAGGCTGTGTGTGAGCGTCCGGTAATCCCCACATTCAATTCATAAGTTAGCTACGGCATGGTGTTCTCTTTACTAAGGAGAATGACCATGCCGCAATATCAACGAAGAGAAGTGCAAGACTGGCTCAACTTATTCGA
>Ga0207907_100078_pt1 | contig 75665 bp, 56 predicted proteins | sample LinPmetageLP52_FD_184062 | JGI IMG/M metagenome (GOLD analysis project Ga0207907, IMG submission 184062) | Marine viral communities from the Subarctic Pacific Ocean - LP-52 (SPAdes) | ecosystem: Environmental > Aquatic > Marine > Oceanic | place: Pacific Ocean | collected 2011-08-26
TCCTGCAATTAAGCCTTGAACAAATCGTCTTCGTGGTGTGCTAACCTGTTGTGATGACTTTTTAAACCCCATTTCCTTACTCCTTCATAGCAGAATATGTATTGAGTATAGAAAATAGACCTGTCTTCAACATGACGCGAACATTACAAAGTTGTAATCTTGGTGTCATGTTGCTGTAGTGACAGATACTGCATAATATTTGCAGAGGTAGTTGTTAGGACTTTAATGAAGGAATTGTATGCGCTTATTAGTTGTTGAAGATGAAGCAAAAACGGGAGATTATTTAAAACAGGGACTAAGTGAAGCTGGTTTTCAGGTTTCTTTGGCGCGCAATGGTCTTGACGGCCATCACCTAGCAATGACCGAATTATTTGATGTAATAATACTTGATGTCATGTTACCTGACGTATCCGGTTGGAAAATTTTACAGTCGCTACGTGAAGCTGATAACAAAACCCCAGTACTATTTTTATCTGCTCGCGATAGCATAGACGATAGAGTAAAGGGGCTCGAACTTGGTGCTGATGACTATTTAATAAAGCCTTTTGCTTTTGCTGAAGTTTTAGCAAGAGTACGTACTCTTATTCGCCGTCGTGCAGTGCAAACAGTTGACGATATACTGATCGTTGCTGATTTAGAAATGGATATTCCAAAGCGAAAAATACAACGTGCAGGCAAGCGTATTTTATTGAGTAATAAAGAGTTTAGCTTACTTGAACTATTGTTACGGCGCGAAGGTGAAGTACTGCCACGTTCGTTAATTGCTTCTCAAGTATGGGATATGAATTTTGATAGCGACACCAATGTGATTGATGTTGCCATTCGTAGGCTAAGAGCAAAAGTTGATGATGACTTTACCGTTAAATTAATTCATACAGTTCGTGGTATGGGCTATAAATTAGAGGTTGAAACTGATGGCTATTAAGTCACGGCCTTTATCACTTACGATGCGTGTTGTGTTGTTTGTGGCTGTAACCGTTATTGCGTGCTTAACTTTAGTTGCCACCTTAATAAATAGTTCGATAAAACATCATTTTTTCCAGCAAGATAGTAGTGAACTGCATGTTATTAATCAATCTATTGAATTAGTTTTAACACAACACTATAAATCAAACCTGAAACTTAAAAATGAATTATCTAACGCTGTAGCGGGTCATCACGGTGTTTACTATCAGGTAAATACCGCAAAAGGAGATCTCATTTTTCAAAGCTCTGAACGAGATTTTAGTGATTTTGTAATGAGTGATAAGGCTTCAACTGGCTTTAACCGTAACAACATTACCTCATGGCAAAATGATACCCACACCTACCGAGCTCTGGTGAGTAATTTAAGTACTGGGCAACAGCAATACAAAATTACTACAGCGATAGACATGAGCTTTCATTTACACTTTCTCAATCAATTTCAGCAAAGCCTTTGGGCCATTATGTTTGGCTCAGCGGTACTCATTTTATTGGTGGCTTGGTTTGCTATACATCAAGGATTAAACCCTTTACGAGGTTTAAGTCAGAAAATACACGATATCCAAACTAATAAAATGGATGTAAGGCTCGATGAAAATAAAGTGCCTATTGAGCTTGTTAATATGGTGCAATCTTTCAATGCAATGCTAGACAGGTTACAAGGTGAGTTTATCCGCCTATCAAATTTTTCCAGTGATATTGCTCATGAGCTACGTACACCGCTTACCAATATAATAACTCAAACACAGGTTGGTCTATCTAAAAAAAGACAATCCGAAGAGTACCAAGAGTTATTATTTTCTAACCTCGAAGAGCTTGAGCGGCTAACTAAGATGGTTAACGACATGCTTTGGCTGGCAAAATCTCAAAACGGCCTAATTAAACCAGCCCAAGATATTTTATCCAGCCATGAAGAAATTGAGGTGCTGTTTGAGTATTTTGATGCATTAGCTGAAGAGTCATCGCTGATACTTCATAAAGCAGGTGAAAACATCAGCTTTTATTGTGACAAGCTACATTTTCGTCAATTGTTATCAAACCTGTTATCGAATGCTATAAGATATGCACCGAAGGGGTCATCAATTACGGTATGTAGTGAAATAACATCTGCTGAAAAAGTATGTATCTGTGTGAGTAATACCGGTGAGAAAATACCTTCTGCACATTTACCTTATTTATTTGATCGCTTTTATCGATCAGATAAGTCTCGTCAACGCCATAGTGATGGCGCTGGTTTAGGGCTCGCTATAGTTAAAGCCTTAGCTGAAGCTAATGGCGGGAATGTAAAGGTTTGTTCAAACGATCAGAATACCTGCTTTAATGTTTATTTAAATTTATTTAAATAGTATTCATTTAATGTCAGCTATACTAATAATCGGCTCATGTGTTGAAACTTGCCTTTGACAATTGTACTTATTCAGTTAAATAATTATTTTACCTTTTCCACATTGTTAGATCAGCCGCTTTATATTGATATTGTAGTATCGTAAGTGCTAACCCATTATGTTGAGCTGCAATATTTGTTATATGGCTTTTTAATTGTTGAACTTCATCAGGGTACATCTCATTTAACCTTGTTTCATTTTTTAGGCGATGCTTTAAGCAATTGAATATATATTAATTTTTCTTCAGTAAAAATAACTCTGACTCAAGATCATTTATCTTTTTCAAGTGCTGGTGATTTGAAAGCGCTAGGGCATTGTGGGTAGAAGCCATTTGTGCCATTTGCTCTTTTAAGCTGGCTATTTCCGCTCGATATTTTTCTTTTAACCGTTTCTCGTTGGCAAGCTTTTCACGTAACTTAGTAACATCTGAGTTTTGCTGTGCTTGCTTTTTTGTTATAGCTTTTGATTTTAGTAGTTTAATTTTTTCAATGACGTCTGAGTAATAGTAAGCTGAGCCATTACCAAGGTTAGCTTCTTCCTCAACTGCAATGGCACTTAAACCTCGTTTGGCATCAATACGTACTGTATCGCCAGAAAGTATCCTGTCAATTGCGCTTAGAAGCTCTAACCTTGTATTCTCTGACTTACTCAAAGCTGTCTGATCTCAATTTCGGGTTTGTATGGAGTGTAGCTTATCTCAAAGTAGTCCATAACCTTTTCAGCTGCACGTAATTGCGTAATAAAATGGCTTAGCTGCGATTGAGATAGTTTAGTATGCTGCTCCATTTCAGTTATAGTCTCAACAATCCACTGATGTCGTTTTTGCCAAGCTTGTGCTTTTGTTTCGTCTATAACAACGTTCTCGCAGTTAAAACAGTTGGTTGGTGATACGACTTTTTCCATTCTGCATTCATAACCAGCCATGCAGTATGAGTGAAGTGTACCAGCAATAGATATTCTACCAGTAGATACTTGAGCATATAGAGCATCCCAAGATGAGTATTTAACGGCGGTATTTTCTCTATCTTTAACAACATCTATACCTTTCTTACCATATAGCTTGTCATCTGAGTTATACCACTGATGCAATAGTTGTGTAGTGACTTCTTTATCCACTTCTTGAAGTAAATTATTGAGTTCTGAGTCCACTTTTACATGTTTTATTTTGGCTGCTACGCCTCCTTCTGAGTACCATTGAGACATTGGTAAATATATATGCTTATACTGTTGTTTAATGGCAACGTCAGAGAGTAAATTATAGCGTTTACCAAATACTGCAAAAGTTCGCCTGAGTTGGTGGGTTGTAAAAGCCCAAGGCTTACCTATAACTATCTTTTGCTTGTAAGCGTGTATGTTTAGGTTTGGATTTAGAAGTTTAAACTCTTCATAATCTTGCTCATTTACGATGGCGCCAGCCTCTTCTACTAGCTGCTTATGATGAAGAGCAAAAGGTGGACCTGTCAGCATGTTTGGCTTTCTGCATTTCATTTGTTGAACTAGCCAGATGCTTGAGGCTCTAGCATTTTCGACTCGGTCATCTGAGAGCATGAGTTGAGTTCTCATATTTTGAGTGAGTAGTGATGCGAGCTCGATTGCTTTCCCAGTAATTGGAGATGCCAACCACTCTGCTTTTTCAGGCACCGCAGGTGTCATTTTACTGTGGTAGGATTGTAACGAATAAAACACTTGGTCTTTTAATTTTAATGTTTTAAAGCTATCAGAGTGTAAACTATAGATCTCGCTTCTTCTCATGCCCGAAAAGGCTCCACAAATTATAAAGCAGCAAGTTAGAATATGGGAGTATAACCAATTGAATCTTCGTATATCACTAGGAATTAATTTTTCGATATCAGCGTTGGAAATATAGCTTTTAAGTATATTGGTAGAAGTTTGGGGTTTAGCTTTAGTTATCTCAGCTTTGTAGTGAGGGGAATCAGATGTTAACCAGTTCCATTGACCTGATTTTATTTTGTTATCAACAGCCGCTTTGCCAATTTCATAGTTTTCTTGCTGCTCGGTATGGATATCTAATAATGTATCTCGAATAGGATAGTAAGTATCTATATACTCGATAGCCTTTGAGTATATGAGTTGCATCAAGCGTGATGGTATAGCGTAATACTGCTCACTTTCTAGTTTGGTTGGGCAACCTAATTGACGGCCTAATTCTGTAATTGATGTCGTCAAAGGTAATGATAGTTTTATGGGGGTTTGGTTCTTAACCGCTTCGATCCAGTTTAATGCGAAAATAAGTTTTGAAGTATATGGCCCACTCATTTTAAGTGACTTTAAATATTCGCAAAACCTAGAAAACTGTATGGGATGGTTAAGGACACAAATCGAATCTGCTTTGATGGATTCTATGTATTTATATACTTGGGTTAAATTGATATTTCTCTCTAAAAATGTTGTGGTTTTTATCATTGCCCCTTGCCTTAAGGTGCCGACAGCAAATAAACCAAGGAATGCGAGTAACTTTTGTTCTTGCAACAAGGAAATAGTTGTTAAATGAGTAAAAGAAGCCCGCTTTTTCGAAACAATTTTGACATCTACATAGTGTGTTAAATCCCATGTGTTATCGCCAAAGTAACTTATGGTTTTACCATTTTGGTCAATCATTACTGGGATTTTGTTTAAATTGTCCCAATCCTTATTTTCAAAATACTGTATTGCCTGTTCAACAAAAACAGTGTTCTCTTTTATAACTTGTTCTGGTGCAGCAAGTAACGGTTTCATAGCATCTCCTTATAAAACCAAATTAAGCGTATCGGGCCAAAAAGGGTGACGGCCAATGGTACGTAGCTTCCGCTCAGCTTGCCTACGCACTTTTAAGTCGATACTAAAAAGCACTTGCTTTATTTTGCTTAGTACTCGATCAAAATTGTTTTTAAAGTGTGACATGTTGAGGTGATCTTCTTTGGCATCCTCTAACGCTTCGTAAAAGCTCAATAAACACCAGATATCATCAACTTCTTCAACCAGCACTTGGTTTGGGCAGGAAAAGCAATTCAATAAGTCAGCACAAGCAAGGTGACTCATGTCCACACTATCGATAGAGGCCTTTCTTCGAAAACGATCTCCATGGTTATCAAAGGGGTCTTTGCAACCTGTACCTAAAGGTGTTTTTTGACCATTCCCTGATTTAGCATAGCGGTTAACGAATTCATCATAAGGTAGTATTTCTAGATTCATTTGCTCAAGAGTTTGCTCGCGAGCTTTATCTATATTTCCACATTTTATGGCATTTTCTAAGGTGTTTGCTGTGGCCTGTAATTGAGCGTCATTTTCAGGCTTGTTACCTCTGCTATAGTGTTTTCGCACTACATCAGGCGTGTTATTGAGCAACATGGATGTTTCGAGTGAGTTTCCTGTGAGTGCTAAGTAATTAGATGCACCTGTAGCTCTAAATCGTTTAGCTTCAGGTCTAAGTTGTTGACCGCTGTCGTCAGTCAAATCGAATATATTAATTAGCCAATTCATATTGGAACGAATATGCGTTGGGCATAAGGGCTTATTTATTCCGTTAAGACATTGATGAAGTAGTCTATTGGCATCTGGAAACAAAACGTGTGTAAGGGTGATAAGGTCATTAATAAAATTTAGCGCATGCTTTGGAATGTCTGTGCTAAGATTATCGCCGAGCTCGATGGTAACAAATTTATTAGCTCTCTTCTTTAACGCTGTTTGCACAAACCATTTACCTTGCTGCCCTTTCTTTTGAGAAGCTTTGGGAATATCCATATCTCTTATCGTACTTGCATTAGCCCAAGTATAATAAGCGAGTAAGAAATAGGCAGCACAGTAACATTTGGTAATAGCACCACTTACAGGTACTTCGATTTTATTGAAAGAAAAGCTCGCGTATTGGTTGCTTCTCCCTGCTTGAATGTATTTTTTAGGTGAGGTTTGAATTTGCTTGGAAAGCTGAAAATATAGTTCTTTTAGTATTTTAATTAACTTTTTCAATTCAGATTCTGAGTATGCTTGAGTTGGATTTATTTGGCTGCGAAATAGTTTGAATTTAGAAAACCACTCATCAACAGGGTGATCTAGCATCTTCATTATTGTTCTTATACTACTTAACTCACCTTTTGCTGTGTTTGAACTTTTGCTGCCAATTCTAACGCTGTGAACTAGAGCTGTTTCAAATGCATTGATACCCTCTTTTGAATCTGGATTTACGGGAATACTGTCACAAATATTCACATACCGTGTAAATGTTCTAAAAAGGGTATTCATTGTTGTGTCAGTATACTCTGTATTAGCTTTGAATGCTTGATACCACTTAATAACTTGGTTATCTCGGCTAAGCAAAGTACCCCGGCGCATTTCAAAAAGTTTAGGCACGCCTTTGTATCTAAATCTTTTAAAGTCTGGGTATACAAATTGATCACCATAGATGTTCAATTTTAGCTTGAGGTCAATATTTAAATTTGATTTGTTAATCACGAGAGATCCTCATGCTCATTGATGACTGACTCCATGACTTGATCTAAAAAGCAAACTGCACGTATCGATGCCTTGCTTCGGTTTATAAAGTTAAGGTATCGCCAAGTTGTTTTCTCATCTTTATGTCCCATCCACCCCATGATTAATGACATAGCATCGAATGGTGACAACCCAACTTTCTCGTCTAAAAGGGACGCAAGACGAAATGTACCGTAAGTTGCACGTAAATCGTGTGTTCTATGCTGAAAGTGGGTATTTAGCTCATTGCGTATGTAATTACGAGTTAAGCTAAAGTGACGCTGTATTGCATTGGTAGTATATGGTTTACCCCTATTGGTAATTAATAATTCAGCAATCTGTTTATCGGTTTTAGACTCTCTTTTCTGGCGACGCTCACTGATCAAGTAGCGATGCATCTTGTTCATTAACAGTGTTGGAATTTCGATTGTTCTGACTGAGCCAAATTTAGTGAGTACACCGTTGTGAGGTCCTATACTAACTTCAATATGGTATTTATTCGGGTCACATCTTTTCACTAGACTTGCAGGGAAGGTGCAGGCTTCTTCTATACGAAGGCCGCACATGAGTTGTAATAGTTGATGTATTTGGAACTCAATGGACTGTTCTTTGAGTGCGTGTGAATATAATCTTACTTCATCTTCAGTGAGAGGGTTTAAACTTTGCTCTGGAGTACGCCTTGGTACCCTGATCCTTAAATCTGAGCTTCTAACAACGTAATTACGGTTTATGTGTGCCAGCATTCCAGTCGTTTTGATGCTAACAAACTCTACTTCAAATGGTTTATTTTCCTTAGAGAAGTTAATTAACCTCTCATAATATGCCCACTCGTAGAATTTAATTATATGGTTCATATATACAGCTGCTGTTGAACTATTTAGCTCACCGGCTTTCACTGAGGTCAAAAGATCTTGGTTTCGGAAAATATATGTAGGCTTATTTGATTTGATAGTTGGAAAATCTTTCCAAGAGAGCTCATGGCTTTTTAAAAAGCGCCAATATCGACTTATGGCACGAACGTTTGAATTGATGTTTTTCGCGCGCTTAACGTTAATGAGGTGATTCATCCAAAGATTTATTGGCATGACGTACTCACCATCTTCATAAAAAGTTGGAAAGCCTTTTAGCTGAATGCTTGATTTTGTTTTGCAAAAAGGAGTTTGGATCTCAGTTTTAAAATCATCTGATTGAACTATTGTGAGCATAAAAAAGCTGACCAATAATTGTGCGTTAATTGGTCAGCTTAGTTCGTTTTCCAGAGTTAGCAAATGTAAAGTTTCACTTTTCCAGAGAAAAATTTACATAGTAACAAATTCTTCTGAGCCTGTTGGGTGTAAAGCCACAACAGCATCAAAATCAGCTTTAGTCGCGCCCATTTTCATGGCCACTGCAAAACCTTGAATCATTTCATCAACTGCAAAACCAATTCCGTGCAGGCCAACTACTTTTTCCTCTGGACCAGCACACACTAGTTTCATTTTACAAGGCTGGCGGTGTTTAGTTACTGCAGTGTACATCGCCGTAAAACCAGATTGATAAATTTTAACGTTTTCTTCGCCATACTGAGAAATAGCTTCTTGTTCAGTTAGGCCAATAGTACCAATTGGTGGATGGCTAAATACAACTGTTGGAACTAAGTTGTAATCCATTTTTAAATCATCAGGGAGTTCTTTATTAAATAAACGCTCTGATAAAGTACGCCCCGCTTTAACAGCTACAGGCGTAAGCTCAATACCGTTTTCGATGATATCGCCAACAGCATAAACGTTTTTAGCAGTGGTATTTTGAAACTCATCGACTTTAACAAAACCATCGCTGTTAACTTCAACGCCAGCAGCCGCTACATTAATTGCGTCTGTTGTTGGCTGGCGGCCAATTGCCCAAATTACTTGGTCAACATTTTGGCTTTTACCATTATCTAAATGAAGCGTTACAGAGCCATCATCTTCTTTAACTAATTTATGAGGTACAGATTCAGTATGAAGAGTAGGGCCTTCAGCAGCCATAACATCAACAAGTGTTTCAACTATATAAGGGTCAAAGTTACGAAGTGGAGAGTGCTTACGAACAAACAAGTGAGTCTCTGTACCTAGGCCGTGTAAAACCCCAGCAAGTTCAACCGCAATGTAACCAGCACCAATTACTGCGACGCGCTTAGGCTGCTCTTTTAGCTCAAAAAAGCCGTTAGAATCAATACCGTGTTCAGCACCTTCAATGTTAGGGATACTTGGGCGCCCACCTACAGCAATTAAAATATGATCAGCGGTGTAATGCTCGCCGTTTACTTCAACCGTTTTGTTGTCTACAAATTTAGCAAACCCTTTAATTACAGTAACGCCGTTACTTGCAAGGCCACTATCGTAACCTTTATGAATTCGGCCAATGTAGGCTTCACGGCTTTCTACTAATTTGCTCCAATCAAAGCCTTTAACTTCAACATTAAAACCATAGTCAGGTGCATATAAATTAATTGCTTCAGCAACTTGAGCACCGTGCCACATAACTTTCTTAGGCACACAACCTACATTTACACAGGTGCCGCCCATGTGTTTTGCTTCAATAAGTGCAACTTTAGCACCACGCATTGCTGCACGGTTTGCAGAGGCTATGCCGCCACTACCGCCACCAATTGCTATGTAATCAAAATGCTGAGCCATGTTTAATCCTCAAAAATATATTTAACTATAATGTGCCGATGATAGCATATGCTAAGTGCAAGTCACCTAAGGCGATGCTGTAAAAAACCGATAAATACAACAAACGAAATAGTTTATTATGGCGATCAGTTTTATCGTAAGCTATAACAGACCCATCAATCGAGGCTTGTATTTCATCGTTTTGCCCCAACTTCAAATTCATAGTCAATTAAATTGAGAGAATTCATGAGCGAACTACAAATTAACCCACTCATTGGCCTTGAAGGCTTACCACCATTTTCAAAAATAAAGCCAGAGTATGTAGTACCAGCACTAAAGCACGGTATTGAACAAAGTCGTAAAGCTATTGATGATGTTTTAGCTAAAGGCTCGTACACGTGGGATGATTTAGTATTACCGCTAGAAGAAGCCGATGATAAGTTATCGCGCATGTTTTCGCCTGTTTCGCATTTAAATTCTGTTATGAATAATGACGAGTTACGTCAAGCATACGAGCAGTGTTTACCGCTTATATCAGAGTATTCAACATTTGTAGGGCAGCACCAAGGTTTATATGAGGCCTATAATGCGCTTTATAATAGCGACGAATTTAAAACGCTAACTACTGCTCAGCAAAAAACAATTACTAATGCACTTCGTGACTTTAAGCTCTCGGGTATTGCACTTGGAGCTGACGATCAAAAGCGCTACGGCGAAATAAGCGTACGCTTATCTGAGCTGGCTTCTAAATTTGGTAATAATGTTATGGATGCAACACTTGCATGGCAAAAACACATTACTGACGAAAGCCAGTTAGCAGGCTTACCTGAGTCAGCTTTAGCGCTTGCAAGCGAAACGGCAAAAAGTAAAGATTTAGACGGTTGGGTATTCACGCTCGACTTTCCATCGTACTTGCCAGTAATGACTTACGCAGATGATCGTGAATTACGCAGAGAAACATATACCGCATTTTGTACACGCGCATCAGATCAAGGTCCTAATGCCGGGGAATACGATAACTCAGCAATTATGAGTGAGGAGCTTGCGCTTCGTCACGAGCTTGCACAGTTATTAGGATTTAGCAGTTATGCCGAAAAATCCCTTGCAACTAAAATGGCTGAATCTCCTGAGCAAGTGTTTTCCTTTTTAGAAGACCTAGCAGCTAAATCGAAGCCACAAGCAGAGCAAGAAGTCGCAGAGCTAAAAGCCTATGCTGAGCAAAAGCATGGTATATCTGAGCTTCAAGCATGGGATTTTGGCTACTACAGTGAAAAATTAAAGCAAGAAAAATACGCTATTTCAGATGAAGTACTACGTCCGTATTTCCCTGCAAATAAAGTACTTAGCGGATTATTTGAAACCGTTAACCGCTTATTTGGAATTACCGTAAAAGAAGTTAACGACTTTGATAGTTACCACAGCGACGTTCGTTTTTTCGAAATTTATGATAGTAGTAACGAATTACGTGGTCGTTTTTACTTAGATTTATATGCACGAGACCGCAAACGTGGTGGGGCGTGGATGGACGACTGTATGGGTCGTAAAGTGCGTGCTAATGGCGAACTGCAAACACCTGTTGCGTATTTAGTATGTAACTTTAATAAAGCCGTAGGTGACAAACCTGCGCTATTTACACATGATGAAGTAACTACATTATTCCATGAATTTGGTCATGGTATTCACCATATGTTGACCCAAGTTGATGCTGCGCCTGTAGCCGGTATTAATGGTGTTGCATGGGATGCGGTAGAGCTGCCAAGCCAATTTTTAGAAAACTGGTGTTATGACGAAGAAGCACTTAGCTTTATTTCAGGGCATTACGAGACGGGCGAGGCGCTACCTAAAGAGTTACTAGATAAGCTATTAGCGGCTAAAAATTATAACTCAGGCATGCAAATGCTACGTCAAATTGAGTTTTCGTTATTTGACTTTAAAATTCATAACGATTACAAAGCGGGTGAGCAGTGCCAAATTCAAGCGGTATTAGATGACGTACGTAGCCGTACCTCAATAGTTAAACCGCCAGAGTTTAATCGCTTTCAAAATGGGTTTAGCCATATATTTGCAGGCGGTTACAGCGCGGGTTACTACTCATATAAGTGGGCAGAAGTACTGTCAGCTGATGCATTTTCTAAATTTGAAGAAGAGGGCATTTTTAACGCTGAAACAGGCCAAGCCTTTATGCAAAACATTTTAGAAAAAGGCGGTAGCGAAGAACCTATGGAACTGTTTAAAAAGTTTCGTGGTCGTGAGCCAAGTGTTGACGCATTACTTCGTCACAGTGGTATAGCTGCTTAAGGCAACTTTATACCCTATTATTACTAAAGCGCCTTATGGCGCTTTTTTATTGTTTTTAGGTTTTTAACTAATAATTTTTAGTAATTTTACCTTCTCGTACTATGCTTTTAACACACCTTTTAAAATGGACTAAGGCATGGCAAAGTTGGTACTAGCAATTGATGATGATAAGTATGTTCATCATATAATTGAAGAATCTTTAGCGGGGTTTTGTAAAATAATTCATGCTAAAGATGGCGATGAAGGATTACGGCTAACTAATAAGTACAACCCTGACATTATATTACTCGATATAGAAATGCCGGGCCTTTCTGGCTACGATGTGTGTAAAACCCTCAAACAAAATGAGAATACTAAAGATATTCCCGTCATGTTTCTTTCTTCAAAAGTTGAGCTAAGTGACCGCGTTAAAGGTTACAGTGTGGGTGCATCAGACTACATCATTAAACCCTTTAATGCCGAAGAACTAATAGCGCGTATTAAAGTGTTATACGAATACCGGCAGCAATGTGTAAGGCTAAAGCTCGATATTGAAAAAGCCAATAAAACTGCCGAAATGGCAATGACTGAATCTGGCGATATGGGGCGTATAATGCGTTACGTTGGGCAAAGTTATCATGCTAATAACTTTCAAGCGTTGAGTGAGTATTTTTTAGCATTTTTTACCCCATTAAACTTAGATGTAGTTGTCGTTTTTTGGTACAAAAGCAAAGGTATTTTTTACAGTCAACAAAGTGGTGTATGCCCGCTTGAGCAGGAATTACTCGAGCAGCACCGACACTCAAAGCGATTTGTAGATATTGGCAGCAGTACAATAATTAATTATCCAAAAGTCTCTTTACTTATAAAAAATATGCCAATAGAAAACAGCGCGTTATATGGACGGTTCAAAGATTTATTTCCGCATATTTTAGAGGTTACAAACGAAAAGGTCGTTACTATGGAAAGAAGCGAAAGTAGCTATGAGCAGGCAGCTCAAATAAGCACTGCACTGCAAGACATTGTTAAACAGCTCAATAGTCAAAATATAGCGCAAAACTCTACAACTAAAGTGTTTATAGAGCAGCTGCATGAACTTGACTGTGCTGTAAAACACCAAAAAGAGCTGGCTAATCATGCCGACTTAACCCTTTATATTTCTCAGCTTGACGAAACAATGCAATTATTCGCTTCAGCAAATAGTGACTTAGCATTTATTAAGTATCAGCTAAAACAGGTTACAGAGAGCCGTAACGAGCTGCTTGCAAATTTACGTAGCAAAGCCGAAGCCGCGCAGCAAAATATTAATCATCATAATGATATAGAGCTATTTTAGGGCGTTAACGCTTGTTATACTGAAGGCGTATTTTATCGTCGGAGTGTGAAGTGGTTATTCAGTGTGCTTTTAAAGAGTTGCGCCCATATTTAAATGAGCTAGAAACGCGTTTTAACTTAGCCCAATGGGCACAAAGTAGCAGCGGCTTTAGCTTACATTATGACGATAAAGGGTTGAGCCTTTTAAAAACGGATGAGCCAAAATTAGGCGCCATTAATGTAGACTTTGTAACAGGCGCAGTTGCTCACAGGCGAAAATTTGGTGGTGGTAAAGGCCAATCAATAGCTAAAGCTGTTGGGCTAAATAAGGGGGCAACTCCCGTTGTACTTGATGCCACCGCAGGCCTTGGTCGAGATGGCTTCGTACTTGCCTCACTAGGTTGTAAAGTAATATTACACGAGCGCCACCCGGTAGTAGCCGCTTTATTGTATGATGGTTTAAAGCGTGCCTATGACGACATTGAAATAGGCCCTTGGATGAAACAAAATATGAGCCTTATATTTGGCTCAAGCCATACATTACTTGAGCAGTGCGAGAGTATGCCTGATGTAGTGTATTTAGATCCTATGTTCCCACACCGTGAAAAATCAGCCTTAGTAAAAAAGGAAATGCGTGTATTTCAAGAGCTCGTTGGCGCAGATACCGACGCGGATGGTTTACTCGATTTTGCCTATCCACTTGCCAGTAAGCGCGTTGTAGTAAAACGCCCTGATTACGCACCGTTTTTAAATAATAAAACCCCAAGCATGCAAATTAAAACCAAAAAGAATCGTTTTGACGTTTATGTAAAAGCGGCCATGGTTTAAAGGCTGCTATTACGTTAGCTGATCGGCCTTAAGGATCTAGGATCTTATGTGGGTTTCATGTTAGAATTCGCGCAATTTTTTGGCATAGTTAAGTAGCACAGCAATGATCTTAGATGATATTCGCATCGTTTTAGTAAATACCTCACACTCAGGCAATATTGGTTCTGCGGCTCGCGCCATGAAAACCATGGGGTTATCAAAACTTTATTTAGTTGATCCTGCCTGTGAAGTAGACAGCCATGCAAGCGCACTTGCAGCAGGTGCTACAGATGTTTTAGGTAACGCGGTTATTGTTGATACAGTAGCAGATGCTATTGCTGATTGTGCGTTAACAATTGGTACAAGTGCACGTTCGCGAACGCTATCTTGGCCTATGGTTGAACCTCGTGAATGTGGTGAAAAACTAGTTGCTGAGGCTGTAAATGGCCCAGTAGCGCTTGTATTTGGCCGTGAAAATAGTGGCTTAACTAACGAAGAGCTACAACTTTGTAATTACCATGTATGTATTCCTGCAAACCCACAATACAGTTCGCTTAATTTAGCAATGGCAGTACAAACACTGAGCTACGAAACGCGTATGGCATTTTTAAATCAACAGCCTGCAAAGGTTGAAGAAGACGATGCTGTTTACCCAAGCTCAAAACAAACAGAGCTTTTTTATGACCACCTTGAAGACACGCTTTTCAAAACAGGCTTCATTATTAAACAACATCCAGGCTTAGTGATGACTAAGTTACGCCGTTTGTTTAACCGTGCTCGTCCTGAAGATGCCGAAATGAATATTTTACGCGGTATTCTTACATCAATTAATAAGTCTATTCCTAAGTAAGGTATAGCTATTGGTTATAAAAACCACGGTTAAATAGCTAGCTAATACTTGACTAAAATACTCAGGTAATTACAATGGCTGTAATACCTGACCAAACAGGTCAAGTATTAAAAGTTTGTTAATGTACTTAGCTCAACGCGAGGTGCTTTTTAATCAAATTTTTATCAAGTGATAATACTTGACTATTTTACTCTGGTAATTAAAATTTGCACTCTTTTGTGCAGGGGGCGTTATGAAGTTAACATCAAAAGGCAGATACGCCGTTACAGCTATGCTGGATGTTGCACTACATGCAAGTGTAGGTCCTGTAGCCCTTGCTGATATTTCACAAAGACAAGAGATTTCTTTGTCTTACCTTGAACAATTATTTGCTCGTTTACGTAAAAATGGCCTAGTAAGTTCTGTTCGTGGACCTGGTGGCGGTTATTTACTAGGACGAGAAGCGAATGCAATTTCGGTTGGCGATGTAATTAGCGCCGTAGACGAATCGGTAGACGCAACACGTTGTCAAGGTGCCGATACCGGCTGTCAGAGTGGTATGCGTTGCTTAACTCATAACTTATGGTCTGATTTAAGTGCGCGTATAGAAGAATTTTTGAATAATATTACCCTTGCTGAATTGGTGGAAAAATCAGATGTGAAAGAAATCGCATCGCGCCAAGATAACAGTATCAACAATGCAATTAAGCAGTTGGAAAACATTCAAGTAAGCTGTCAACTTTAAGGTTGACCCGCAGCGGAGAGAGAAATGAAGTTACCGATTTATTTAGATTACGCAGCTACCACGCCTGTTGATGAGCGTGTTGCAAAAGAAATGATGCAATGCCTTACAATGGACGGTAATTTTGGTAATCCTGCGTCACGTTCGCACCGTTTTGGTTGGCAAGCTGAAGAAGTGGTTGATCAAGCGCGTACAGATATTGCTGATCTAATCAATGCAGACCCACGTGAAATTGTTTTCACATCGGGTGCAACAGAATCAAACAACCTTGCTATTAAAGGTGCTGCACAGTTTTACAAAAAGAAAGGTAAGCACGTTATTACCGCTAAAACTGAGCACAAAGCAGTAATCGATACATGCCGTGAATTAGAACGCCAAGGTTTTGATGTTACGTATATGGACGTTGAAGAAAACGGCCTGTTAGATCTTAAAAAACTTGAAGACACTATGCGTGAAGACACCGTGCTTGTAAGCATCATGCATGTAAATAACGAGCTAGGTGTAATTCAAGACATCAACACAATTGGCGAAATGTGTCGTGAACGTAAAATTATGTTCCACGTAGATGCAGCGCAAAGTGCAGGTAAAGTATTAATCGACGTACAACAACTTAAAGTTGATTTTATGTCGTTCTCTGGTCATAAAGTATATGGCCCTAAAGGTGTTGGTGCACTTTACGTTCGTCGTAAGCCACGTGCTCGCCTTGAAGCTCAAATGCACGGTGGCGGCCATGAACGTGGTATGCGCTCTGGCACATTAGCTACTCACCAATTAGTGGGTATGGGTGCAGCATTTAGAATTGCTAAGCAAGATTTTGAAAAAGATCACGCACATATCAGTGCATTACGTAAGCGTCTAATTGACGGCATTATGGCTGATATGGACGAGGTTTACTTTAACGGCGCACAAGATCAGTCAGTACCAGGTATTGTAAACATCAGCTTTAACTTTGTTGAAGGTGAGTCGTTACTTATGGCAGTAAAAGACATTGCAGTATCGTCAGGTTCTGCGTGTACATCTGCAAGTTTAGAGCCTTCTTACGTACTGCGTGCGCTTGGCCGTAACGACGAATTAGCGCACAGCTCAATTCGTTTTAGTATTGGTCGCTTCACAACAGAAGAAGAGATTGATTACACCGTTGAATTAATGAAAAACTCTATCGGTCGCCTACGTGAAATGTCTCCTTTATGGGAAATGCATCAAGAAGGTATTGATTTAGATTCAGTTGAATGGGCTCACCACTAATACGTGTGAGCACGTACCGTAGCAGGTAATGAGGATAGAATTATGGCTTATAGTGATAAAGTAATCGACCACGTAGAAAACCCACGTAACGTAGGTGTTCTAGATAAAAACGATCCGTCAGTGGCAACGGGTATGGTTGGCGCACCAGCATGTGGTGACGTAATGAAATTGCAAATTAAAGTATCTGCCGAAGGCGTTATTGAAGATGCAAAATTCAAAACATATGGTTGTGGTAGCGCAATAGCTTCATCTTCACTTGTAACAGAGTGGGTTAAAGGTAAAACGTTAGACGAAGCTGCAACAATTAAAAACACTGATATCAGTGCTGAGCTAGAATTACCACCAGTGAAGATTCACTGCTCAATTTTAGCCGAAGACGCAATTCAAGCAGCAATTGCAGATTACAAAAGCAAACAAGCGAACTAAGAGAAATTCATGGCAGTGACATTGACAGATGCGGCAGCAAACCGCGTACAATCATTTTTAGCAAACCGCGGTAAAGGTTTAGGCCTGCGCGTTGGCATTAAAACGACGGGCTGTTCAGGTCTTGCTTATGTACTTGAGTTTGTTGACGAGCTAAACGAAGACGATGAAACATTTGCAGCTAAAGGTGTTACCTTAATTGTTGACGCTAAAAGCCTTGTTTACATTGATGGCACAGAGCTTGACTACACTAAAGAAGGCTTAAATGAAGGGTTTAAATTTAATAACCCTAATCAAGCCGACGAGTGTGGTTGTGGCGAAAGCTTTACCGTTTAAGCTCAACTACCTTTGTAGTATTTATAAGCCCTGCCAGTAATTGTAGGGCTTTATTATTTGTGAATTATATTGGTTGAAGTTATGCGTTATTTTGAGTTATTTGCAGTTCCCGTTGATTACAATATAGATTTAGCAACGATTAATAAGCACTACTTAGAGCTACAACGTACTGTGCATCCTGATCGCCACGCAAATGCAAGCGCCCGCGATAAGCTAATGGCTGTACAAAGTGCTGCTGAAATTAACGATGCGCTACAAACTTTAAAGCATCCAGTAAAACGTGCTGAGTACATGCTCAGTGAGTTAGGTGTTGATATTCGTGCAGAGCAGCAAACGCTTCAAGACCCTATGTTTTTAATGCAACAAATGGAGTTACGAGAAGAGCTTGAAGAGCTCTCATCTGCAAGCGACCCTGATACCGCGATTGCCAATTTTGAAAAGCAAATAAAACAGTTAAATGAGCAATACAGCGCACAATTGGCCGAGCAGCTGGCGAGTAACAATGAGCAGCAGTATCAACTTGCGGCAGATAATATTCGTAAACTAAAGTTTGTTTATAAATTACGTGACGAACTTGAGCGCATTGAAGACAGTTTATTCGACGATTAATTACTTGCTAAACAGCAAGCAACACGAGTTTAAAGAGTATTATGGCATTATTGCAAATTGCTGAGCCGGGGCAGAGCGCGGCACCACATGAGCACAAACTAGCAGTAGGTATTGACCTAGGTACCACTAACTCACTAGTGGCTACAGTACAAAGCGGTGAAGCCCGTACATTAACTGACGAGTTAGGCGCAGCGATGTTACCATCTGTTGTGCGTTATCAGGCTGGCGGTATTACAGTGGGTGCAGATGCAGTACAAGCTGCAACACAAGACCCCTCTAATACGCTTATTTCAGTTAAACGTTTTTTAGGTAAAACCCAAGCTGAAATTGAACAAAGTTATGGCCAGTTGCCTTATGACTTTTGCGAAGATAATGGCACTTTAGCGATTCAAACAGAGGCTGGAAAAATCAGCCCAGTTAAGGCGTCTAGCCATATTTTAGGGGCACTAAAAGCCCGCGCTGAAAAAAGCTTTGGTAACCAAGAAATTTTAGGTGCTGTTATTACAGTTCCTGCATACTTTGATGACGCTCAGCGCCAAAGTACTAAAGATGCTGCAGAACTTGCCGGTATTAACGTATTACGTTTATTAAATGAACCTACAGCAGCAGCGGTAGCTTACGGCTTAGATTCTGGGCAAGAAGGTATTATTGCTGTTTACGATTTAGGTGGCGGTACATTTGATATATCGATACTTCGTTTGCACCAAGGTGTATTTGAAGTTATGGCCACTGGTGGCGACTCAAGCCTAGGTGGTGACGATTTTGATTCACTACTCGTTGACTACTTTAAGCAGCAAACAGGTGTATCGGTGTTATCTCCTTCGGTATTGCGTTTATTTATTAATAAAGCAAAGGCCTGTAAAGAAGCGCTTAGCCAGTATGCAAAAGTAAATGTAGTACTTGAGTTTGATGAGCAAAAATACACAGTAGAAGTAACGCGCGAAAAGTTTGATGAACTAGCAATACCTCTTGTGAAAAAAACGCTTCGTTCATGTCGTCGTGCTGTAAAAGATGCAGGCATTGAAAACGAAGAAGTACTTCAAGTTATAATGGTTGGTGGCTCTACACGTATGCCACTTGTACGCAGCCAAGTAGAAAGCTTTTTTGATAAAGAGCCTCTTACTTCAATCGATCCGGATCGGGTTGTTGCTCTTGGTGCTGCACTTCAAGCTGACGTATTAATTGGCAATAAGCCTGATTCTGACATGTTATTGCTTGATGTATTACCGTTATCGCTAGGTCTTGAAACGATGGGCGGCTTAGTTGAGAAAATTATTCCGCGAAATACCACAATTCCTGTAGCGCGTGCTCAAGAATTTACTACGTTTAAAGATGGCCAAACAGCCATGTCTTTACATGTACTGCAAGGTGAGCGTGAGCTCGTTGATGACTGTCGCTCGCTTGCTAAATTTAGCTTAAAAGGCATTCCACCAATGGCAGCCGGAGCTGCGCATATTCGGGTTACCTTTAAAGTAGACGCAGATGGCTTATTAAGTGTTTCGGCAATGGAAAAATCAACAGGTGTTCAAGCCGATATTCAAGTTAAGCCTTCATTTGGTTTATCTGACGATCAAGTAGCAAATATGCTAAAAGAGTCGATGAGTAATGCTAAAGACGACATGCAAGCGCGTATGCTTAAAGAGCAACAAGTAGAAGCACTGCGAGTTATTGAAGCACTAGAAGCGTCGCTTGCTGTAGATGCAAACTTATTAGATGAAGTGCAATTAGCTAATCTAAAAGCCGAAATTGCAGAGCTTGCTAAAGTGCGCGAAAATGCACAGCAGCCAAGTGATATTAAAGCAGCGATTGAAAAAGTTGATAATGCGAGCAGTGAATTTGCATCACGCAGAATGGACGCATCAATTAAAAAGGCCCTTACAGGGCAGTCAGTAGACAACATTTAAGAGAGATTAGAATGCCACAAGTTATTTTTCTTCCACATCCGGAGTTGTGTCCTGACGGTGCAGCAATTGAAGCACCTGCTGGCCAAACGGTACTTGATGCAGCACTAAAAAATGGCATTAGTATTCCACATGCATGTGAAAAATCGTGTGCATGTACAACATGTCATTTAGTAATACGTGAAGGCTTTGACTCACTTGAAGAAAGTGATGAACTAGAAGACGACATGCTAGATAAAGCCTGGGGCTTAGAGTCTGAATCGCGCCTAGGTTGCCAAGCAATTATTAGAGATGAAGACTTAGTGGTTGAAATACCAAAGTACAATCTCAATATCGTTAATGAAGAGCACTAGTTTTTAATTAACGTCTAATCTATTAAAAGCCGCTGTTTGATACAGCGGCTTTTTTGTTTTTAAGATGTGTGTGCACGTAGCAGCGACTTTACGTCGCGTTTTTAAAGCAAAGCTCGTAAGTTATTTTGTAGACACGAAGCTTGCTTGCGTTGTGTGTTTTAACTCTAGGTTATAAATATAGAAGCTGCGCTTATCACGTGAGCAAACTCAACGACTACAGTATATTAAAACGCTTACACCAAACTTGTAGACGCACAGCTTGCTGGCGTGACGAGCAAAGCTCGTAAGTTATTTTGTAGACAAGAAGCTTGCTTGCGTTGTGTGTTTTAACTCTAGGTTATAAATATAGAAACTGCGCTTCTCACGTGAGCACGCTCAACGTCTACAGTATATTAAAACATTTACACCAAACTTGTAGACGCACAGCTTGCTGGCGTGACGAGCAAAGCTCGTATGTTATTTTGTAAACGTAAAAAAGTTAGCCTTGGCTCTATGTCACGCATTAAAAGCTAACACCTTAAAACGTAATTTTGGAGGTTTATTTTGAGTAATCTAATTTTTTGTGACTCGTTTATTAATGGTGAATTTTATAAAACAAATCAGCGCTTTAGCGTTGAGGATCCTGCTACCGAAAAAAGTATTGTAGAAGTAAGTGATATAGACGAGCAGGGTGTAAATAACGCTATAACTGCCGCACAGGGCGCTTTTGTAAAGTTAAAGTCAACAAATGCTACCGAGCGTAGTGAAACGCTGATGCGCTGGTATGAACTAGTTATAAAGCACAAGCAAACACTTGCAGAGCTTATGACACAAGAGCAAGGTAAACCACTTAAAGAATCTCTTGGTGAAATAGACTACGGTGCAGGGTTTATTAAATGGTTTGCTGAAGAAGCAAAGCGTAGTTACGGTGATGTGATCCCACCTACCGACAATAACCACCGTTTAACCAGCTTTAAACAGCCTGTAGGTGTTGTAGCAGGCATTACGCCATGGAACTTCCCTGTTGCTATGGTGACTCGTAAAGTGGCCCCTGCTTATGCCGCAGGCTGTAGCTTTATATTGAAGCCTTCTGAACATACACCTCTTTGTGCCATCGCATTAGCATACCTTGCAGATCAAGCGGGCTTTGTAAAAGGTGCCTTTAACGTACTTGTATCACAAGATGCAAAAACAGTAGGCAAGATGCTTACTGACTCAGACGTTGTTCGCAAATTTACATTTACAGGCTCAACAGGGGTAGGTAAGCAATTACTTTCGCAATGTGCCGGTACAATTAAGCGTACATCTATGGAACTTGGCGGCAACGCACCGTTTATTATTTTTGACAATGCCGATATAGATGAAGCAATTGAAGGCCTCATGGCGGCTAAATTTAGAAACAGTGGGCAAGCGTGTGTTGCTGCAAATCGTATTTTTATACAGCGCGGAATTTTGAACGAAGTGCTTAATAAAATTACACCTAAAGTGGCAACACTTAAAGTGGCGAATGGCTTTGAAGACGATGTTGATATTGGCCCGCTGATTTACCCAAAAGCCAAAGATAAAGTACAACAGCTTGTTCAAGACGCACTTGATAAAGGCGCCAATTTAATTGGCGATAATAGTGATTTGGGCGGTAGTTTTCAAAATCCACTTATTGTTACTAACGTAACCACCGAGATGGATATTTATCACGAGGAAGTATTTGGCCCGGTATTAACGGTTATTCCTTTTGATGAGGAAAGCGAAGTGCTCGCATTAGCTAATGACGTGCCTTACGGGTTAGCAGCGTATTTTTATAGCCAAAACATTAAGCAAATTTATCGTGTAAGCGAAGGGCTTGAGTTTGGCATGGTAGGTGTTAATGAAGGGGTTATATCAAACCCTGTAGCACCGTTTGGCGGCGTTAAGCAATCAGGACTTGGTCGCGAAGGTGGGCATCAGGGGCTAAATGAATACCTTGAAGAAAAATACGTATGTATAAAAATATAGTGTTTTTAAAAGCGTAACTTAATTACGCTTAGGTTTATTTCATAAATATGTCAGAACGATGAACTTTCTTTTTTACGGTTGCTACATAAAGCGCTTAGTGCTACCTTTATGACCATATTTTTTGTTAAAAAATAACATTAAAATTGTAATAAAAAATGAAAGTATTTCTATAAGTAGAAATAACCCCGTGTGTAAATGCCACCGCAAGGTGGCATTTTTTTAGTTTTAAACTATTGGACTGTAACCAGGCAGGTTATTAAGATCTACTTCATCTAGTTGCTCTGGATTAGCAAATTCTATTATATATTTTTTATATACTTCTGATTCTATAAAAACTGCAAAAATGTCGGCATCAAGGTGGTTATTATTAACCATTACCCCCAGTATATTTAAGCATTCGCTTACCGGTTTTGCTTTTTTATAAGGTCGATCTACGGCAGATAGCGCTTCAAAAATGTCAGTTATTGCCATAAGCCTAGCGGGAACCGACATTTGATCTTTAGTAAGGCCTCTAGGGTAACCTGTACCGTCTAGTTTTTCATGATGTCCAAGCGCATACTCTTTAACATTACTCAAATGCTTAGGAAACGGTAGGGCATCTAAAATATTCTTAGTTACATCCATATGACGCTTCATAATATCACGCTCACCTTGAGTTAATGTGCCTCTGCGTATGGATAGGTTTTCTACTTCATCATCATTAAGTAATGGCATTGTTTTACCATTAATTTCTAATGTGTATTTATTAGCAATTCTTTGAATTTCGTTAAGCTCATTACCACCTAAAAATTCACCACCTACATTAATACGCTTTAATAGCGCTCTATCTAAAGATAGTTGCTTGAGTTCTGTATCAAGTAGGCGTTCTAGCTGTTTTACTTCAATAGGTTTATTTTGCTTAAGTGCAGAGATAATTTCTTGCTGGTAAGAAATGTTTAAATCTCGCTTAATAACTTCAAACTTTGCATCTATATATTTTATACGATCAAATATGGTTTCAAGCTTTGTCGATTTTTCCATAATGTGATCAGGTGTAGCGATTTTACCACAGTCGTGAAGCCAACCAGCTACATCAAGTTCATGCCTATCGGCCTCAGACATAGTAAATGATGCCAAAGGCCCTTTATTGCTATCGTGTACAGCATCGGCAAGCATTAAAGTGAGCGCTGGTACCCTTTTACAATGGCCGCCAGTGTGTGGTGATTTTTCATCAATTGCCATTGCAATTGTTTCTGCAAAGGTGGTGAATAACTCTTCCATTCCTTTAATAAGCGTAGAGTTAGTTAATGAAATTGCACCTAATGATGCAAAAGATCGCGTGAGTGTGACAAGCTCTTCGCTAAAGGGAATAATTTCGTCGTTTTCACCTTTAACATTTATAAGCTGTATAACACCGATAATGTCATCAACATGATCTTTTAAAGGGATCGTTAACATAGACTTAGTGCGATAGCCTGTTAGCGAATCCATATTACGAGCTGCGCTCATATCAAAAGGAAGCGCAGCATAAACATCAGGAATATTTATATACTTACCTGAGTTGACAGCATGCGCTACGATTGCAGTTTCGTTTTCTTTACCATTTATAAAAAGGTCTATATTAGGAAAATCGATCGGGCTATCTTCATCGCCTCTTAGGTGCAAGCCTAGTGTTTTGTTAATTACCGTTTCAAACTTAAGCTGTTTATTGTCAGTTATAGAGTAAATGCTGCCAGCATCAGCGTTAGCAACAGACATCAGTACTTGCAAAATTTCGTTAAGTAATTTACTTGAATCTTTCTCTGTCGTTAACCTAATGCTTATATCAACTAGGTGGCGCAGATTTGTTTTATCTTTTATGTGTTGTGGCATATTTATATTACTTTGTTTGATGTCTGAAGGCGCCATTCCAGTCCTTTGATAATGTTTTCAAATTGGTTTCGTTAATTCGCTTAATAAAAATGGTGTAAATATGAGAACTAAATACTGATGTGCTCTCAAGCTCAGTAAGTAGTGAAAGTGATTGCTGCCAATTTTTATTATAATAATGTGTCATAGCCACTTCAGACTTACTTAGCTCGGCTAGTTGGGTGGTATTTAAACTATCTGTAAAGTCGATAGGCTCAAATAACTCTGTAGCTGTGGTTTTTCCTACAACTTGCACTTTATCAATTAATCTAAAGGAAATATGTGGGCACGCTCTCATTGTTTCTTTAGTAACCAGAATAGCTACCTCATAAAACTTGGTCAAGCTTTCTACTCGCGAACCTAAATTTACAGCATCACCTAACACAGTATAAGCTTTACGGTATTTAGACCCCATATCTCCAACATTCATATCTGCGGTATTTAAACCAATGCCAATGTTTATGGCGGGTAGATTTTTTTCTAAAAATGTTTGGTTAATTGAGCTTAAGCCTTTTAGCATTGCCATAGCCGCTTCTACGCCATGCTTTGCATGGTCATCGTCTTGTAGGGGGGCATTCCAAAAAGCCATTATCATATCGCCAACATACTTATCTATTGTGCCACTGTGTTTAAAAATAATTTCGGTCGTCGCCGATAGATATTCATTTAAGTATTCACTTAATTGGTGAGCAGACATGTTTTCAGATAATGAGGTAAAACCACGAATATCTGCAAATAATACAGTCATGTTTCTTTTAACACTTTGCTGAGGAAGATCGCTAGATTGGTTAATAAGCTGATTAATATGATCTGGAGGAACGTATTGATCAAACATAGACTTTATTTTACGGCTATGTTTCATTTCTGCTATTGAACCGACAAAAATATAGTAGCCAGATAAAAGTGTGATCAGTAAAAGAGGCATAAACAGTGGCAAACTAATTTTCTCTATTGCCCAAAAGTAAAAGTTAAACAAGATGGCTAGAACTGCTATGCCTAATGTAACGACCACTATGTGTCTTGCGCTCTTTTGGTAACTTAAAATAGTTAATAGACCACCTATAACTACGATTATAAATAACGTTGCGCCAGATGACCAACTAGGCTGTGCGGGAAGCAGCTCAGGATGAATTAGCCCTCGAAATATATTGGCATGCACTTCAACCCCCGGATACTGTAACCCTACAGGCGTAGCCCTTAAATCAGCTAAGCCAATGGCTGATGTACCAATGAAAACAACTGAGCCCTCCAGCTCACTTTCCCCAATCTTATTTTTTAGGATATCGGTTGCTGAATAATACGTAAAACTACCTGCCGGGCCTTTATATGGAATAAGTATTTTTCCGTATTCATCAGTTTGAATCCATTGATCATTGAACTTAATACCATCAAATAATGTAATGTTATTTAAAATATGAGAGCGCGTCTGTATTTTATCAGCAAGCGTATAAAGCCTGGCTGCTTCAAGAGCTAAAGAGGGGTAAAGTGTATTACCTACTTTGTGCACAAGGGATGCTTTTCGAATAAAACCATCATTCTCACTATGTGCATTAATAAAACCATTGCCAGAGGCTTTGTTTTGTAAAGTTGGTATATTAACAGCGGCGCCTGAGAACTCGATAAACTGTGAGTTGTTTTGATCATCAAGCATCCAATCAACACTACTGCTAGGTAGTGGGTTAATTTGCTGATGAGTCTCGTTATTTAACAAAAAACCGAGTACGGTGTCGTTATTGGACAGTACATTGGCAAACTTGGAATCAGCATCAATTTTTTTCTTAACCTCGTTAATTGTTAATTTGTTGCTGTTTATAAAGTTAGGGAACTCAGACTCTATTTGGCTAACAGGGTTTATTTCAGGTTCAGAAAAAAATATATCAAAAGCAATAACTATAACGCCTGCTTCAGTTAGTTTACTAACTAGCTCGGCCATTTTTGAGCGGCTCCAAGGAAAGCGACCTTGCTCTGCCATGCTTTTATCATCTATATCAATAATAACCACCGATTCATCAAATTGCTGCGGGGTGGCAGGGAGAGTTAAAACTAATCTTGAGTCGTAAAGTATGCCTTCTACTCTATTTAGTAATTGAGCAATAGCTCCAGTAGAAAAAAGCTCAATAGCAGCAACTAAAAGCGTAATGGTTACGCCAATAAAAAAATGTCTATAAATTTTTGGAATAAGAGAGCTATTAATTGGTGCTAATCCTTAACTGGGGCAAATTTGAAAACTCGACCTTCACGAGCGCACTCGATTGATAAGCTCTTATAGTTAGCTTGTAAGTACTGTTCTATTTCTAATAATTCGGTATCAGAACGCGCGGGGTCGTGACTAATTACAGCTATATTTTTAACGTCAGCTTTTACTGCAAGTTCAGCAACTTGGTTTATTGTGCTGTGCCCCCAACCATGCTTTATTGGCATGTCATCGTTAGTAAACTGGGCATCATGTATTAATAAGTCAGCACCTTTTATAAACTGTGCCCACTCATTAACACTTGTTTTAACTTGCCCTGGTGGGTTGAGTTCATTATCGGTAACGTAAGCGATTTTTACTCCATTTGCATTTACGCAATATGCAGTGCCGCCACCAGGGTGGTTTAGTGGTGCTGTGGTTACAAAAAAATCGTTAACTGTGAAGCTTTTTTGTGAAGAGCGCTGTGTATTCAGCGTAATATTTGCAGGCAAATCTTGATGCTTAACTGGAAAGTAAGAACCTTCCATTTGTTTTAAAATTGCATTTTTACTAGCTGCGTCGTCAACATCACCTACTGTAATAGTAATTTTACGATCCGCTTGATAAATAGGCTTAAAAAAGGGAAAGCCTTGAATGTGATCCCAATGATTGTGTGTTAGTAGAATATTTATAGGGTTTGTATTTTTTAATAAACGCTCACCTAGCTCTACTATGCCGGTACCTGAGTCTAAAACTAAACTTTGCCCATTACTTTGCTCTACATACACACAAGAAGTATTTCCACCAAACATATGTGTTTTTTTGCCGGGCGAGGGCATAGACCCTCTAACTCCAAAAAATTCAACTCTCATATTTAAGGCTTAACTCCATCTGCGTAGAAATCAAACTTAGACACACTTACATTGTTAGATGTGCCGTCAAAACACGTACTGCTAAGCACAACTTGAGCATCAGTTTGTAAAAGCATAGATGTAAATTGATGGGTGCTATCACATTGTTCAGCTTGATAATAACCAAGGGCATTTGGGCCAAATAAAGTGTCTAGTGTGCCGTCAGCTAAAATACGTGCAATCATGCCTTTTGATTCACTCATACCAGATAGAACTATATTGCCTGAAGTATCTAACGCTGCGTCGGTAACTTTAGTATTAAAGCTTGGTGCTAATTGGTATTGGCCCACACCACTCGCGGCAAAGCTTAAATCTTCGTTACCCTCAGGAGCTAATTTTATAATAACTGCTTGATTAGGCGTTGTGCCTTCGTTTGCAATTAAGTAAAGGTTTCCTGCGCTATCGGCCAATACTTTTGTAGCGCTATCAGTTATATCTGCAGTGATACGGGTGTCAGTATAAGTAAATATTTCATTAGCATCATCGTCTATTTTTAGCATTATTAATTGTGTATCACTCCCTGATACTTGTTTGCCCGCTATAAATATTTCTTTATTTATATCTATATAGAGTGTTTCAAAAAACTCATCTATATTGCCGTAATAAGCCCCGCTTGTGCCAAAGCTATTCTCTAATGTGCCATTACTTTTTAACATGGTTGCAAATGAGCGGGTAACACTTGATGCATTAGTCGAAGTGCCCACAGCAACAATATAGCTACCGCTATCTATAGCTACATCAACAAAGTTTATATCGGTATTTAAAATATCTACCGTAGTATAAATCCCCTCTGTAGCAAAGCTGTCATCTAAGTAACCATCTTGGTCTACTTTTGCTATAAAGCCTTCTTCAGTTAAACCATTTATATGCGTACCAGCAATGATGATACTGCCATCACTAAGCTCTTTTAATGTAACGGCTTTAAACGCTACATTTATGTTGAGTGCCTTAATTCCATCAATGCTAAAGCTTGTATCAATAATTCCAGCGCTCGTATAACGGGTTAAAACCAGCTTATTAGTAGTATTAAATTGTGCAACAGAGGCACTTAAATATTTATTAGCTTGAGCACCATTCTTGAGTTGCAGCATGTTCATTGATAAATCATCTGAACTCACAGTCAAATTATTCAAGCTCGTATAGCCATTTGTTGAAAAGTTAGTAAACAGGCTTGCATTACTGGTTACTGAAGTTATAAAAGGTTCATTAGTCGAGTCGTTAAATTTACCAGAGAGCCATACGCTATCATTTTCATCAATAGTCATAGCATTAGCTGATTGATTGCTAATTACGTTTGAAATTATATTAATGCCCGAAACACCGTAACTCGTATCAAGCTCTCCGTTACTCACAGATACGCGGGCTGTAAATAATTGCTCATTTTGGGTGGTATCAGAGGCTTCAATACCCGTAGTGCCAGAAAGTATTAGCTGATTACTCATCGGCGCATATTTTACGCCAGTAATCTGTGCGCCGCCGTTACCAGTACCAGAGTTTCCATCAATATTATAAATAGTCATTTCTTCGTCAATATCATCATCGTCAATATCGCCCGAGCGGTCGACTGAAATCAAAACGGCTTCTTTTTCACCTGATGAACGAGTAATATAACCCCCTAAATAAGCAGTAAAATTAACCGCGTCTATGCCACCAATAGCAACTAACTCATCGTCTCCTTCTTCATCAGATAAGTCTATTATAAGCGCATTGCCAGAGTTAAAACTTCCGCGACTGTTGCCATCAGGAATAAGGTATCTCACGGTTGCATCTAAATCCCCCTCTTCACCTATGGTGCTACCCACTACCAGTAAATCAGAGTTACCAAAGTTTTTAATAGCATGCGACTCGTCATCATCGTTATTACCGCTTACATCAACAATACCAGGGCTGCCCGCTTCATAAGCGAGGGTTGATACATCGTATTTAAGGAATAAGCTGTCTTTGTCTAGGCCGTTTACCGAATAGCCTACGCCTTGCACTTTGTTATCTGTGAATTCAAGGTCGTGTATTACAGATTCACTCGCAAGCGTTGTACATTTAGTACCTGAGTTGCCGTCACCTGAATTTGTACTAACAATACCTGTCGCACTCATTTTTAATAGACACGCTTCGGTTTCCGTTCCATTAAAGCTTGTGTAGCCAATAAATAGCTCACCATTACCAGAGATGATAGCAGTGCCTTTTTCATCTTCACCTAGGTCAATGGTTTTAAAACCGGTGCCATTAAATGCAGTGTTTACATCACCAGCATTTGTATAAGAGGCAACAATAATATCTGCGTCTGAGTTGTTATTATATCCAACAAAATAAAGGTTGGTATTAAGCTCGATACTATCGTTAAATTCACCGTCAGAAAAAACACGCGAAAGGTCTATTTGTCCACTAAGAGGGCGCCCAAATGTACCATCTTCTACCGGAATTAGTGGGTCCTCTTCGCTAATAATTTTTACAGCAACTATTATTGTCGTAGTTTCATTTGGTGAACCATCATCTGTAATATCAATATTTACAGAGTGTTGTGTAGCCGTTTCATAATCGAAAGGGTTTGTACCATTTACGCTTAATTGGCCACTAATGCTATCAATACTAAATAGCGTTGTTTCGCCGCCACTTAAGCTAAAGTTGAGGGTGTTATTTTCAATGTCGGACGCAGCAATAGTACCAATTGTTTCATCGTCAATTGCATTTTCTCCAATTGAAAATGTTTGGTTTATCGCAATGGGTGCATCATTCACAGGCGTTACCGTGATAGTCAATATGCCTGCTGCTGACTCTGTACCATCAGTGATAGTGTAATTAATTATAGCTTGGCCGTTAAAGTTTGCATCTGGAGTATAAGCTAAGTTACTACCCGCGACAGACACTGAGCCTGTATTTGCAGCTGCGGTACTAATAGATAATGAATCATTGTCTTCATCGGTATCGTTACTTAATACGTTAACATTTGTTGTTACGGAATCTTCTATAATGGTTGCAGTATCAGGATTAGCAACGGGTACATCGTTCACAGGAGTTACAGTGATAGTTAATATGCCTGCTGCTGACTCTGTCCCATCGGTGATAGTGTAATTAACGATGACTTGACCGTTGTAGTTTGCATCTGGAGTGTAAGCGATATTATTTCCCACAACAGACACCGAGCCTGTATTTGCAGTTGCGGCACTAATTGATAAAGCATCATTGTCTTCATTGGTATCATTGCTCAAAACGTTTATATTGGTCGTAGAGGCATCTTCTAAAATTGTTGCAGTATCAGGATTAGCAACGGGTGCATCGTTCACAGGCGTTACAGTGATAGTTAATATGCCTGCAGCTGACTCTGTCCCATCGGTGATAGTGTAATTAACGATGACTTGACCGTTGAAGTTTGCATCTGGAGTGTAGGCTAAGTTGCTACCGGCGACAGCTACCGATCCCGACGTTGTACTTGCTGAGCTAATAGAAAGCGTATCATTGTCTATATCTGTATCATTGCTCAAAACGTTTATATTAGTCGTAGAGGCATCTTCTAAAATGGTTGCAGTATCAGGATTAGCAACGGGTGCGTCATTAACGGGTGTAATTGTAACTGTTAATGTACCAGTAGTACTCGCTATGCCATCTGTTAAACTATAAGTAATTGTTGCGGTGCCATTTTCATCAGCGCTAGGCGTATATTGAATTAGGTTGTTTAGGATTGCTGCATTACCAATATCACTTACAACTGAGCTAATATTTAAGCTGTCACCATCTATATCTGTATCGTTGCTTAGCACATTTATTAGCGTTCCCTGGGCATCTTCAGCAATTGTAATACTATCTGGATTGGCCACTGGTGCATCGTTAGTTGGGGATATAGTTATTTGTAAATTGGTACTCGCACTAGCTCCGTTACCATCTGATATTGTATAAGAAACAATTGCTACTCCGTTACTGTTAGGCGTTGGCGTATATTCTATTTTATTCTCAACAATAGAAGCCATGCCTAGTTCAGTAACAACACGTGTAATTGTTAAGTTATCATCATCTACATCGCTATCGTTAGCGAGTACATCAATTAATATAGGTGATGCATCTTCTATCATTGAGGCGCTATCTGAAGTGGCTATAGGCGCGTCATTTATAGGTATAATTGTAAGTCTTACAGTTGCAGTACTTGATTGCGGCGCATCATCTGCAATGCCATCAGAAATTGTATAGCTTAGAGTGACTTCACCAAAGAAATTAGGCTCGGGTGTATATTCAATACTATTATTTACAATCTGCGCTGTGCCAACAGTATTTGTAATGTTTATAAGTGTGATTGTATCGCCATTAGCATCAGTATCATTCTCTAACACATTTAATATTATGCTAGGGCTGTCTTCAGCTAACGTATACTGATCATCATTAGCTTTTGCTGGAGAGTTTGAGCCTGTTTTAGTGAGTACCACTTGTGCGGTGGCTGCTAAGCCTTGCTCATTAGTAACTGAATAAGTAAAACTATCTACATCCAATGCATCTAAATTTGGCTCATAAGTAAATGAGCCATCATTACTCAGCGTTAGCGTACCACTTTGCACATTTACAACTGGGGTCGTGTTAATAGTTAGTCCGCCAGACTCTATATTTACATCATTTTTCAGTAAGCCATTTTCAGCAGTAATACTGAGAGTTTGATTATATTGAAATTGATACTCGTCATTCTGCGCAATCGGGTTATCTGGCGTGCTATTAATTGTAAGTGTTGCTGTTGCCGTTGCCGTTGCGCCTAATGTATCAATTACTTGGTATTGAAATTCATCAATTCCATAATAATTAGGATCAGGGATGTATGAAAAACTCCCATCTGTGGCTAAAAATAATTGGCCATGAGCGGGTGAAACTAAATAAGTATCATCAATAATAAAGGTGTCGTTATTAGGATCCGTATCGTTCGCTAGTAACCCTAGCGCAGCCTCAACAACAAGTGTGTTGTCTTCATTAACACTATAGCTATCGTTAGACGCAGATGGCGGACTATTTTGATCTAAAGGATTGATTGTTACATCTGCAACTGCCTGAGCACCTTGAGCATCAAAAATACGGTATTGAAAACTATCAGTGCCTTGCATGTTGGCGCTTCCTGTATATTCAAAGCTACCATCTGTATTGAGTGTTAAGTTACCTTTAAGTGGAGAGGTTACAGGTGTTGTATCAACGGTAAGTGTATCAAGATCGATGTCGCTATCATTGGCTAATAAACCAGGAGCTGTGACAAATAAAGTACCGTCGGCGTTTATGTTATAGGTGTTATCAAGTGCACTTGGTACATCATTTATAGCATTTATAGTTATTTCTACAATACCTGTATCTGTCATACCAAGCTCGTTAATTACAAGGTAACTAAAAGCATCAATACCATTAAAATTAGCGCGTGGAGTGTAAGTAAATTCGCCGCTTGAATTTATTATAACACTGCCATGTTGTGGGCTGACTAATGCAGTAGTATTTACTGTAAGATCGCCTTGGTATTCATCTGTATCATTAGTTAATACATTATTTAGCAGCGCTTGGTCTTCATTAACTTCAAATTGATCGTTAAATGCTTTTGGAGCAAAGTTTAAGGTACCACCTAAAGGAGCGATATTTATTACTTCAGCAAAGCCACTTTCGCCACTTCCATCAATTCCGGTGATTAAAATTTGATAGCTTTTATCAGTTAAAGTATCGCTAATACTAAATGTTGTTCCAGATAAACCTAAAAATTGTTGGCCGTTCTCTAAATCATTTATATTGGTTGTTGTAACGCCGGCTTCAGTCGCTAAGTAGATGTTATAACGGTTTAAGTTTTCATTTGCCTGCCATGAGAGGTTAATACTTTGTTCATCTCGCTGTGAAGTAGTACCTTCAATTTTATAAGGTTGCCAACTTACAGTAATAGCATCGGCCAGTACTTGGTTATTAAGGCTATCAGTGATCCATATTTCTAGGCGTAAATCACCTGCATCAATGCCATAAAAATAAGGACTAAGTCCTATTACTGATTGCTCAAAATTAGTACCACACTCTTGCGTACATATAGGCAAGCTTTTATTAACGCTTGGAAGCACTAAATTTACTGCGTTTATACCATCAGGGTCCGATACGCCAAGTAAAAAGGTAATATTACCCTGTATTACTTCATTTATTTGAGAAAGGGTAATAGTAGCCTGAGAATTAGCTACGTTTGAACCTACAACACCTCTATTTGTAGAAACAGCACCAGAAACCAGCACTTTAGTTGTGATAGTTTCACCAGTAACACCCGTTAGGTTAATTGTGTTAGTTGAGGGGGTCGGGGACTCTTGACCCTCAGGTGTTGGTACAGATTCTTGTTGAGCTGCCTCTTCAGAGGAGCCGCCACAAGCACTTAGCAAAAAAACCATTAAACCGAGCAAAAAAGGGTTTTTTGCTGTCATTCTACGTACTCCAATAAAAAGCTTTATATTCTATTCTGTTAAGGCTCTAATCTAAAAGAACCTGAGGAATTTACTGCGGGGTTACTTATTTCATTAAGGTTAAAATCACCAGTGATAGTATCTATATCATTTAAAAAAATAGCATCAATGTCACCCACTGCTTTATTGTTATTATGTGAGGCAAAAGTAACGGCCAAATCTAATTTGGTTAAATCAATAAAGCCACTATAAGCAGCGTACCAATTTCCGCCAGCATCATTAAAACTTATTTCTCCGTCAGGAACAGTACCGTTGTCAAAATCGACTGACATAGACATAGAAAAATCACTTACTTCACCTAAACTTGATGAAACGTCAAAACTAGTTGCTTGATAGTTAAAAATACCTTGTCGCTGAGCTATTTGATCAATTAAAGCAGCATTACTAACCGCTTGAAACTGCTGCTCTGCGTATACATCTGCAAGTAAAGTATCGGCATCTTCATTATTTTCTGAAGCGCTATTTTCTGCTATTTGATCCTGTTCAGCTTCTGATTCATCATTACTGTTAATAGAGGCTATACTTTGAGTAAAAATAGCGGGTGCTTGAGTGGTCTTAATTACATCCCCTACAGAAGTTACTTGTGCAAAAGAAAACGCCTCATTACTACCAAGTGATAAAATACTGTTGTCTTGTAAAGTAAGGTCGATAGCGCCATCCCATACTGCAACATACATATCACCATCTACTAGCTGTAGTTCAAAGTGTGTACCACGTATACCAATAGAGCCTACTGGCGTTTTTACATTATAAGAACCACCGTTCTTTTTTATAACACCCGAAATAGAACGTAACCCCCCTTTAATTAACTCTATTGACGCAGAGCCTTTTTGCGTACCCGCATCAAATTCATAGTTGGCAATATTTAGTACTGAATTTTCTTTTAATGCAATTAAGCCCCCATCAGACATCGAAAACTGAGCCTTACTCTTTTCACCAGTCGTTATTTTGTCTACACCATATACAGTGTCGCGGCGCTTTAAGGATCTTTGCTGCTCGGAGGTCGCATCGGTTGCTACTACAGCACCTCTAGCCAAAATAGTTTTGCCAGCAGCTGTGGTATTAGCTTGCGAGTAGAAACTCACACAAAGTAAGGTGGTTAATACTGTTGTTAAATGTTTCATAATTACCTTAAATTAAAATGAGTAACTAGCGCTTAAATTTGTATCAAAGCGGTCGTATTCAAACAGCGAAATATCACTTGTTTTATCTTGATAGTTTAATGCTAACTGCAGCGCTAAGCTTTTATTAATCAGGTATCGTAATGAGCTTGAAAGTATTAATAAGTTATCATCGCGATTTTGCATAAATAATGGGTGCTCATCTTGATATTCAATCCACTGATAGCCAGTTTGAGCTGATAATTGCCATTGCTGAGCAAGTAATGCGGTTACCTGGTAGTAAATCCCATTAATATTTCTCGCATTAAAGTCACCACTCTCAATACTAGCAATTTCGCTTTTATGACTCGCGCTAACACTCTGAAGCCACCTACTAGACATGTAACTAGCGCCAATATTGAGCGCATAAAAAGAGTTGTCTAACTTTTCATCAAACGAATTGTTCATATCACCCAGAGTTAATGCACCAAACAGGCTCAGCTGTTTATCTATTTGGTAGCTAGCTCCGCCAGTTAATGTTGTTTCAGTTCTGTATAGATCGCCGTCTAATAATAAAGGGGTAACACCGGCCTGCACATACCAGCGAGTATTGTTTAGCTGGTACTGATAGCGAGCAGATAAGTGAGTATTTATACGATCGTATTGTGATAGCTCATTAAATTTATACCAGTCAGTATTTATACCTATAGATAATGAACTTTGTTGATCAATCGGATGTGAGTAACGCCCTTTGTAATTTAGCTTTACATAGTTGTCGTCGGTACTTTTACTGTCAGAAGAAAGTAAAAACTCACCTAAATTAGGAATTAAAATAGTATCTTCTGATGTACCCGCATTAACGTTATCATCAACACCATAAGCAAGCTCAATACTTTGGTTAAACGAGCGTGCATTAGTGCGTTGTTTACGTTGAGATATATCTAATAAAGTTTGCGCAGCCGTTTTCACTCTATCTGATGAAGTATTAGTATTTATTATAACTAGGGCTTGAGAATTCGCTGCCGGTAAATTATTTGCCGCAATATACGATTTAATTAAATATAAACGTGCCTCATACCATTGAGGTTTGTCTTCAACGACTCTTTCAAATGCAAATACAGCGGGGGCCGATTCACCTGAATTGAGAGCTGAAATTCCCAACAAATAATCGAAATCAGGTTCACCTAAATATTTATAATTTTTTTGGCTGTTTTTATATGCTTCTGCATACTGTTTATTGGAAATTAAATGCTGTAATTCACCTAGTAATTTTACATAAGAAACGTTGTCTTCAGCTTTAGCGTTTAAACTATGTAAAGCAAGGTAACTAAGTAATATACTAAAAATAAGGTGCTTGATCATGCCGGTGTGAAAATCCTATAAAGGTGACTAGTACTAAAAGCTATGAAACTATAACTAAGGTAGCACTTTCCATTTATATGTAAAGCAGATTGGGTGGTTATTAAATAAATGTAAATAGTGAGTTTTGTTTTAACTACTTAAAAACAGCTTAACGATTTTCTAAAAATATTTGTAGAGTAAGATTTTTAGTTTTTATTTTATAGAAATACAAAGGAGGGAAAAAATGGGGCGATTGACGGGGCTTGAACCCGCGACAACCGGAATCACAATCCGGGGCTCTACCAACTGAGCTACAACCGCCACTACAACACCTTGTTTGGTGTGGCGCGCATAATACATAAAATAATAAACCTTGGGAAGCCCTAAAAGCTAAAATTAATAAAAAAACTAAAAAAAGAACAACAAACATCTTAAGTTCATAAATAATAAGTAGTATGCGCGGCGAATATGTTGGCTAAAAAATCAAAAAACACCATGTTTTTAGTATTATTTTACTATTTTATGAGAACGAATTGTAAATTAATGTATAATCATGTCTGGAAAAACGCTTAAAAAATAATTTGGAGTAAATATGGATTCAGTACTTAATTGGCTAAATGAAAACTCAGGCCTAATTTTACATTATGGTATTCAAGCTGTTGTAGCGCTTGTTATATTTTTAATTGGTAGTCGTGTTGCTAAGTTTTGTTCTAACTTAACTGAAAAAGGCTTTGCTAAAAAGAAAGTAGATAAAGCTGTAGGGTCATTTGTTGCAAGTATAGTGTTTGCACTTGTGTTTGCTGTAACAATTTTAATGGCGCTTTCGCAGATTGGTATAGAAACAACTTCATTTATAGCTATTTTGGGTGCTGCAGGTTTAGCTGTTGGTTTAGCACTACAAGGTTCATTATCTAACTTCGCCTCTGGTGTATTAATTATTTTGCTTCGTCCTTTTAAATCTGGCGACTTTGTTGAAGCAGGCGGAAAAATGGGTACTGTTAAAAAAATAGAAATTTTCTCAACTGAGTTACGCACTCCAGATAATAAAGTAATCATTGTTCCTAACTCTCAAATTATGTCTGGTGCTATTACTAACTTTTCACGTGAATCTACACGTCGTATCGATTTAGTTATTGGTGTTGGTTACGATGCTGATTTACGCCAAGCAAAAGAAGTATTAAAATCAGTGCTTGACGCAGAAACTCGTTTACTTAAAGATCCTGCTTACACAGTTGCTGTAAATGAGCTGGGTGATTCTAGCGTAAACTTTGTTGTTCGCCCTTGGGTTAACTCTGCTGATTACTGGCCAACATACTGGTCATTAATGGAAAATATTAAAATAGCACTAGATGATGCAGATATTAATATTCCATTTCCACAAATGGATGTTCATTTACACAAGCAAGACTAATTTTTAGAATCAAATAGGTTATTTTTAATGAAATTGAAGCTTTTAACACTTTTAGTTGCAGCATCTGCTGCAACTAACGCATTCGCTGAAGACGCAGACAGAAAAACGTGGGAAGTAACTAGTGAAGTAGGTGCAATCATTACTAGTGGTAATACTGAAACAACTACCTTAAAAGGCGGTCTTAAAGTATTACATAACCTAGAAAATTGGAATAACGAGTACAAAATCGACGGCATCTATAAAGAAGATGAAGTAGAAGATGACAACGGCGATAAAGACAAGCAACGTACTAACGAAAAGTATTCTGCATCGGCGCAAGGTAATTACAAATTAAATGAAAAAAATTCTCATTTATTCATTTATGGTTCACACGTTTCAGACTACTTTGGCGCGTATAGAACAGAATCTGTAATTTCTGCTGGTTACGGCTTACGCTTACTTGACCAACAAAATATGTGGTTAAATGCGGAGTTTGGTCCGGGTTACAAGTTTTTTGAATACTCAGACGATAGTACTCAAGTAGACGACAACGGCAACCTACTTGCTGGCGAAAGCGACAGTGAAATAATTGCTTTAGGTAAGCTTGATTACAATTGGCAGATTTCTGAAAGCGCACGTTTTACCCAATTAGTGGCTGTAGAATACGGTGACTCGAATACTAAAACACGCTCAGAAACTGCACTGCTTGCTAAAATCAACGGTTCATTACAAATGAAAGTTGCTTTCAACGTAACCAACAACTCAGACGTTGCTGATGATGAAGAAAGCACAGACACTGAAACTTCATTAACACTGGTTTACAGTTTTTAACCAAACCAGCAAGTTAAATGACATTTAAGTGACATAAGGGACGAAAGTCCCTTTTTTATTTGTTTTGATTTAATGTATTATAGCCACCAATTTTGGTTGTAGACCTATGGATATACCTACTCGTGAAAGTTTTTATACAATTTATTAGTGCTTTTATTCTACTTTGTAGTTTTAGTACGCTGGCTTTTACGCCAACAGCGTCACAAATTGAGCAATTTAAAAAGTTGCCAAAAGCCCAACAAGAAGCCCTAGCGAAACAATACGGTGTAGATATTGCTACGATCACCGGTGTAAATCAATCAAATGACGAAAACTCAAATGAGCAGCAGTCAACTATCGGCGAACGCCTAGAAAAAGAACAAGAAAACTTAACTGACGAAGAGCGTTTTAAGCCAAAAACAGAAGAATTAAAGCCTTACGGCTACGAGCTTTTTGCCGGTGAACCTACCACATTTATGCCAAGTGAAAATGCAGCCGTACCTGACACTTATATAGTAGGTCCAGGGGATCAACTAAAAATTAACTTTTACGGGAAAGAAAGTGAGAGCTTTGATGTAACTGTTGACCGTGAAGGGCGTATTAGCATTCCCGATTTAAGCCCTGTAGAAGTCGCAGGCTTAACCTTTGCCGAAATTAAAGAACTAATAAAAGTAAAAGTTGAGCAAGAAGTGATAGGTGTAAAAGCCTTTGTATCTCTAGGTCAGCTACGTAGTATGCGCATACTTGTATTAGGTGAAGCCTACAAACCAGGCAGCTATAGCGTATCGTCTTTAACGACTGTATCTCATGCTTTATTTGTAAGCGGTGGTGTGTCAGATATTGCTTCTCTTCGTAATATACAGGTTAAACGTGCAGGTAAAGTTATTACTAACTTCGACCTTTATGATTTACTGATCAAAGGTGATAGCAGTAACGATATAGTTTTAAAATCTGGCGATGTTGTTTTTGTTCCTCCTGTAGGAGCTCAAGTTAGAGTTGAAGGCTTGGTTAAACGCCCTGCAATATTTGAGCTGAAAAAAGGCGAGACTGCAAAACAGTTATTAACTATGGCGGGTGGTCTTAAACCTGGCGCTTACGCTAAAAATGCAGTGGTGGAGCGCTTTAACTTTGACCGCAAAGAAGTCCTTTCTGTTGATTTTTCTAAACCACAAATTAACTACATTCCTCAAGATGGCGATCGAATTCGTTTTAACTCTATTAGTGCACAATACCAAAACTCAATTAGCCTAATCGGCGCTGTAGCGCGCCCGGGTAACTATCAGTGGTATCAAGGTAAACGTATTTCTGATGTTTTAAAATCAGTGCGAGGCGACTTATTGCCACAAGCAGATTTAAGCTATGGCTTAGTGATTCGCGAAATAAACATTAATGGTGATATAGAAGCGCACCAGTTTGATGTAGCACAAGCTATTATTAAAAACCCTGAAAACAATTTAGCATTAAAAGCTAATGACAAAATCATAGTATTTAGCCGCTTTGAAGAAAAAGAAGCTGAAAAATCAGCACTTGCTAATATGGCTTTAAGCCAAGAGCAGCAAGAGCAGCAGCTTAAGGCTGAACAATGGCATACGTATCAGCAAAAAGAGTTCGAAAAATACATTGGTGTAAACCAAGAAGATGAAGAACTTGTTCTTGAAGATAATAAAATACTGACTATTGCTGAAATATCTAAACGAAAAGCTAAAGAAGAAGCAGAGCAAGAACTCAAGCCTGAAGACTATGCTTTATTTAGTCGTCATAACTTACTAGATCCAATTATAGCTAAGTTCAAGCAACAAGCATCTGTAAGCCAAGCCATGCAACTTGTTGAAATTAGCGGTAACGTTACATTTCCAGGCATATACCCATTAATGGTAGGTGGAGAAGTGCGTGATTTAGTTACAGCGGCTGGCGGGTTGTTAGAGTCGGCTTACGTAAAACAAGCAGAAATCACTCGAATTGTTGAAAGCGATGGCTCAAAAATAGAGCACTTACGCTTAGATTTAGAAAGCGCTATGCGCGGCGACCTACAAAGTAATATCACTCTACAAAGCAAAGACAGCATTAACGTGTTTGCTATCCCAAACTGGCAAGAAAACGTAAAAGTAGAGCTTAAAGGTGAACTAAGATTCCCTGGTACTTACACTATTCGTCGCGGCGAAACATTAACTGAGCTGCTAGAGCGCGCAGGCGGCTTCTCTGAGTTTGCAGAAGAAAAGGCAGCAGTATTTACTCGAGCTTCTATTAAAGAGCAAGAGCAAGAGCAGTTAGCCCGTTTATCAACCGAGTTACGCCGTGACATTGCATCAAAAAGCTTTCAGAACTCTGTAAGTAGTAACACGCTTACATATGATGAAATGAATAAACTATTAAATGATTTAGCGAGTGTTGAAGCGGTAGGGCGTTTAGTTATCGATTTACCACTGATTGTTGAAAACAAGCAAAACCTAGTCCTTCAAGACGGCGATGTTTTATATGTACCCAGCAAGCGCGATTCAATTAGCGTAATAGGTGAAGTTAATTACTCTACCTCTCATTTATATAAAGCCGGTATAAGTGTTGATGAGTACATTGATTTAAGTGGTGGCTTAAAAGATCGCGCTGATGAAGACAGTATTTACATAATTAAAGCAAATGGCTCAGTAAAAATACCAAACACCGGTGGCTGGTTTGCTGCTAATAACTCAGAGCAGCTAGAACCTGGCGATACAATAGTAATACCTATGGATGCAAGCCATATGGACAAACTAACGCTTTGGAGTACTGCAACGCAAATTGTATACCAATTAGGTGTAGCTGTAGCAGCTATAAGCGGTATCTAATATTTATAGAGGCGTCAGGAAAGTAAGTGCTTTATTTACATTGCGTTTTCTTCCTAGCGCTTCGGTATACTCCCTAGTTTAAAGTGCACTTGTAGATGTAGTATTAAACCGCGTAAATGTAAAAGTAGGCGGTCTATTTGTAGTTATTGGTGGCAGGTAGCACGAGAAGCTCCTAGCTCTAGAAGAATAACTTGATGTGATATTCATGTTGTACAATTTTAATAGCTGATAGCTAAACTTATGAGATTTAAATGGAAAACAACTCAAATAACCTAAAGCAAGCAAATGGTTCAGTGACTGATAATATTGCCAATGATGAAATAGACCTTCGTGAACTATTTACCGTTATTTGGCAAGGCAAGTTGATAGTTATTGCTTTAACTATTTTATTTGCTGTGGCATCAGTTTTTTACGCTATTAGTCTTCCGAATGTTTATAAATCTGAAGCGTTATTGGCACCAGCAGAAGCTCAGCAGCAAGGTGGTTTAGGCGCATTAGCTGGCCAATTTGGTGGGCTTGCTAGTTTAGCAGGTGTTAACTTGGGTGCCGGTGGTGGGGTTGATAAAACGCAATTGGCGCTTGAAGTACTTAAGTCACGCAAGTTTAGCAGCGAATTTATTCAAAAGTATAATATTTTACCCAATTTAATGGCTGCTAAAGCTTGGAATCGTGAAACGAATACCATTGTTTATGATGAAGAGCTTTATATTGCAGAGCAAAATAAGTGGATACGTGAAGTTAAAGCACCTTTTAAAGCTGAGCCATCAATGCAAGAGGCTTATAAAGAATTCAGAAAGATTGTTAATGCAAACTTAGACAAAGAAAGTGGAATGATAACGCTTGCAGTTGAGCATGTATCACCTTACGTAGCACAGCAGTGGGTAAAGTGGTTAATACAAGATATAAATAAAACCATGAAAGCACGTGATGTGTTAGAGGCTAATAAAAGCACTGAATTTTTAACTCAGCAATTAGATCAAACAAAAATTGCTGATATACGTGCCGTGCTATACAAATTAGTAGAAGAGCAAACAAAAACCATTATGTTCGCAAATGTTCGGGATGAGTATGTATTTAAAACAATAGATCCAGCATTAGTTTCAGAGGAAAAGTTTAAGCCCAAACGTGCACTTATTTGTATATTCGGTACTTTATTAGGGTGTTTTATAGGGGTAACAATCGTACTTATTAGGCTTTATTTCCCTAAAAGTAAGTAAATAGGTTAAATGTTACTGAATCTCTTTATTAAAGATTATTTTGAGTATTACTCTATAAATTTAAAACGATATATTAGAGAAAATAATATTGGTTAAAATTAAAGATCTATTACATTATACAACTGGTCCAGTGATGAGTGCATTTTTAGGCTTACTAATTACTCCTTTATTAGCATGGACCTTTGCTATGGAGGATGTAGGTCGGGTATCTATATACCATTTGATTTGTAATTTAGTTGTAATGGTCTTTACTCTTGGATTAGATCAGTATTACATGAGGGAATATTACAAAGCTGAGAAGGTCAGCTTGATGATAACCTGTATTATGCCGGGGATCATTTCTCTTGGTATATTTAGTTATCTTTTTTATGCGTATAGAGTAAGTATTTTACAATACCTTTTTGAAATTAATAATGATGCAACTGCAATTATTATTATTTCGTCATTTATCGTTACTCTAATTAATCGGTATCTTTCATTGAACCTTAGAATGGAAGGTAAGGCACTAAAGTTTTCTTTTTCTCAAATAATACCAAAGTTAGTCATTTCACTAGCTCTTATAAGTATACTGTACTTAGAGGATGTTATGTTTGATGGCCTTTTATATGTATATCTTTTATCTAATATTGTATTACTGGTTTATTTACTTATAGAAAATTTTAAAATTTATAATTTTCTAAATTTATTTGAAAAAAATAAATTTAGTTTCAAAGATTTAAAAGATGGTTTTAGCTTCGGATTGCCCCTTATTTTAAGTGGCTTAGCATTTTGGGGGTTGACAAGTATTGATAAGTTAATGATTAAAGACTTATCTTCCTTAAATGAGCTGGCTTTATATAGTGTTGCTGTTAGTTTTGCATCGGCTGTAGTTATAATAAGATCTGTTTTTAGTACTATATGGGCACCGGCTATTTACAAAAACGAAGACCACCCAGATATAGAGAAAAACATTAGGTCGGTTGTTAGTTTAATGGGTGTGGTTATATTTTATCTATTTTGCATTGTAGGTATTTTCTCGCCATTAGTAGCAATTATACTTCCTGATAATTACGAACTGGTTTCAAGTATAATTATTTGCTGTGTTGGATATCCGCTTTTTTATACGATGTCAGAAGCTACATCTATGGGTATCAATGTAAAGAAAAAAACGTATTATTCTATGCTTGTGTCAATACTGACTTTAGGTGTTAATTTTGTTTTAAACTATCTTTTAATACCTTTTTTAGGTTCGGGTGGGGCTGCTGTAGCAACGTTGATCTCGTTTTATATTTATTATGTATTTAGATGCGAAATATCTTCAAGAATTTGGATCTCGTTCCCTAGATTTAGACAATATTTTGAATTTTTAATTGTAATTTTACTATGTACATTACAGGTGGTTTTTCATGACTTTCCGCCACTTTCGAAAGCTCTAATTTGGTTTACAGTATTAGTTTTTTATACTTTCTTTTATCGCAGCTATTTATATTTACAATACTCTAAGCTAACTAAATTATTAAATAAGAGGGTAAAAGTGTGAGTGTTTTTTTTAAACACCTTCGTGCATTGCTGAAAATGCCATTTTTAGTTAATAACATGAGCAATGTTATTAAACTCGAAGCCAAAAAGGTGCAACTAGATTTAGCTGACTTCAACGAGTATAAAAGGTTTGCAGACATAAGGGATAAAAGTGTAATTGTATCGTTCACTACATATGGAGAACAGATTCATGAAGTTCACTATGTAATAAAGTCAATTCTATCACAGACTATTAGACCTAATAAGATTGTTCTGTGGTTGGATGAATCCGAATTTTCAGAAAGTGATATACCTTTAACGCTATCGAGCTTATATGAATTCGGGCTGGAAGTTGAGTTTGTTTCTAATATTAAATCTTATAAAAAGTATATTCCAACTGCAAAGAAATACCCAAATGACATTATTATAACTATAGATGATGACTTTATTTACCCACAAGACATGGTAGAGGGTCTTCTACGCGAGCATTTAGTGTTACCTAACGTAATACTGGGGACTAGAGCGCATAGAGTTAAGTACAATAAAAAAGGAAAAATACTTCCATATAACAAATGGGAGTATGAAGCTAATAGCTTTTCTTTGAAGGAGGATGTATTTTTAACTTCCGGTGCTGGCATGCTTTTCCCTCCTGGCCTGCTGAGCAACGAAGTTTTTAATGAAAAAGTATTTATGGAGTTGGCTGATAGCGCTGATGATATATGGTTTAAAGTAATAGCCCACATAAGTGGAGTAGACTGTAAAAAAATTAATGATAAGCGAGATTGGCCCACTAGATACCTTCAATTAAGCACTGGCTACAACCAATCACTAAGCTCTATGAATGTAGGGAAGGCTAGAAATGACACACAGTTGTCTGCTCTATTAAATTTCTACAATTTAAATTCTCTAAGACGATAAAGTCTATTGTATTAATCTTATATTGCTTTATATGTTTTCTCTATTGAGAAGTTAAGTCTTACCTCTTTTTATGTCTAGCTTATGTAAGAGATATAATGGTATTAGTTACCTTAAGTGTATTGCAATATGTTACTGAACATCAGTTTTATTTAAAAGGTAAAGAAAAAGTTCATTGGGTACATTATATAAACTTCAAGAAAATTGAGGTTATATATGTATCATGCTCGAATGATTAAAAGAGAGTTTCTGAATTTTTATATAAAAAATCACTATTATTATATTTATATATAAATAGTAGTATAGAAAAAATAGGTATTAAATGTTGGCAGAAATAAGAACGTTATGGATAGGTGGTGCTTTATCTAGATTAGAAAGAGTGTGTTTAACCTCTTTTTTACGTGCAGGGCATAAGGTGTATTTGTATACCTATGATGAAGTATCAAACATACCAGATGGTGTAGAAGTGCTAGATGCTAATGTTATACTGCCAAAAAATAAAGTTTTTACTTACGGGTCTGTGACAGGTAAAGGCAAAGGTAGTTATGCTGGATTTGCAAACCACTTTAGGTACGAAATGCTCCTAAAGTGCAGTAATACCTATTGGGTTGATATGGATGTTATTTGTTTGTCGCCTTTTTATATTAATGACGAATTAGACTTTGGCTTTGAAAACGAAACCTATATCAACAATGCTGTAATTGGTACTAAAAGCGCAGGTAACAAGCTTTTCTCTAACTTAAGTAAATATTGCGATAACCCTTTTCAATTTACACGCTGGGATACATTTAAATTCTTAATAAGAAAACTTATTGGTAGAACTTGGGGGCGAGGAGATTTTTCATATTTGCCATGGGGTATTACAGGGCCCAAAGCTCTTACTGGTTTTGTAAAGAAGGGGGGGCTATTAAACTATGCAGCTTCTGTGCAAAAATATTACCCAATTTCATCGGCGGACTGGAAGAAAATTTTCTTTGCCAGTGACGAGCACATCAATTTGGATGGGGCTCAGGCTGTCCACCTTTGGAACGAGCAACTCCGAAGAGATAATTTAGATAAAAATACAGTATTTGATAAAGAGTCCTTATATGAAAGGCTTATTTCAGATCTGAAGCTTGATGAATAGTGTTTTCCGATAAATGATTTATCTTATACTTGTTGTCGTACTTACACTTTTTTCGTACTCATCTATAGCAAAAAAAGATTACAGCCTTTTAGGCTATTTTTTAGTACTGATACTTGCTTTGTTTGCAGGGCTTAGGCATGAAGTGGGGGCTAAGCCAGATTGGGAAGTGTACCATCAAGTGTTTTACGACGCTCCAGAGTATATTTCTAACTTATTTATCTATTTTTCTGATAATAATCGCTTAGAAAAAGGTTACTTAACTTATAACTTTATCATTCACTCTATCTTTGATGATTTTAATTTTTTTCTCGTTGTTACAGCACTAATCACAATAGGTCTAACTTACAAGAGTGTATCTATTTACACTCCTATGACTATCTTCGCACTACTAATTTATATGCGTTATGGTTATTTTCAATTTAATATGATGTTCCTAAGGCAAGGTTTAGCTGTCGCGATATTTCTATATTCAATACAGTTTATAAAATCTAGAAATGCTTATGCTTACTTTTTATTAAATTTAATAGCTATTACTTTTCATGTGAGTTTGATTTTAGTTTTCCCTTTGTACTTTTTCATTAATAATAAATTTAAACCGCACGTTTTCATATCTATTTTAATTAGCGCGCTATTTTTGCAAGGCATTAATGTAATTAAATTGATAGCGGATGTTTTACCTAACTCTAATATCATATTTTACGCGTTTAAGTCTTATGTCTCTGCTGGTGAGCCAAAGCCATTTTCTTTCTCATTTATAGAAAAGCCGTTAATGTTTTTTATTTTACTTTATTATTATGAGAGGTTAGCAAAAAGGTTTGAGTACTTTGAGCTATTCTTTAACCTTAGTTTTGTTGGGCTTATCTTAAGTATATTGTTTATGCAGTTTGAGGACTTAAGTGATAGGTTTGTGATTATTTTTAATATATCAAATATTGTGCTTTTAACCTATTTAATGCGGGTGTTCAAAGGTGAGGGTAAATTAGCTTACCTATTTATCATATCCTTAATAATTATGTTCTTTGTTTTTAAAATGACTAATTCAGAACAATACATACCCTATAATATTTTAGGACAAATTAATCTCTAATAGTAAGGCCTCCATGTTAACAATTGCCATATCAACAGTTGCAGCTTCTTTAAATAAGTTGACAGAATATCTTCAGACAAATATTGATAAAATAGATCATAGAGTCAATTTTTTAATATGTTCACAACGAGAGCCTACTAATACTGTAACTCAACTATCAGAAAGGGTTAAAGTAATAAAAACGACTGAATCTGGGTTAAGTCGCAGCCGAAATATGTTGCTTACGAATAGTCAGAGCAAATGGCTGTGGGTACAAGATGATGATATTGAGTTAGAATTTGATGCTCTTCAGCAGTTAGTAAATATTCTTCAAAACTCTAATGATGACCTTCACTTTATTAAAGTAAAGTCATTAGAGAATCACAACGATTTTTATAAGAATTATGCTTTTCATAGCTCACATAAGCTGACAAATTCTTTAAAGATATCATCTATTGAAATCATTGTAAGACGAGAGTTCGTCAATGCTAAAAAAATTAAGTTCGATACTAACCTGGGTTTAGGGACAAAGCTTCCTTGCTGTGAAGAAAATAAGTTTATATTAGATTTATTTAAGGCTAATGCAAAAGTAAGCTATTTAGATCTAGCCACTTGCTATCACACAACTAATATAGAAAGTCGAGATATAGATCATGCTGGTCGATTTTGTGCTAGAGGATACTTATTGCGCTTTTACCCCTTTTATATACGTTTTGCGCTAATGCTACGGTGGGCAATAAAAATCCCAGCTGAGTTATCTTTTTATGAAAAAATGAAACTGATGTTAAAAAACTACATTATAAAATGATTATTTCATTTCTAGAGCTTTAATCTAAGGTTTATCTCTATATACTATGCAGAATTTTTTACCGATAAATCTTAGTCAAATACACTATTAGAGTGTTTTGCAAACGAAGAGTTAAATATGCACCTTATTTCGATTATTACGGCGACTTATAATTCTAGTGCAGAATTGCTAAAAACTTATGAGTCCATATCATCGCAAACGCTTAATAATTGGGAATGGCTAGTAACTGATGACTGCTCATCTGACTCAACATATCAATTGTTGCTTGAAATATCCGAAAAAGATAAAAGGGTAAAAGTTTATAAAAATGCCGTTAATTCAGGTGCAGCCGTCGCTCGTAACAGCTCATTAAGCCATGCTAAAGGCGACTATATAGCGTTTATTGATAGTGATGACTGTTGGCTTCCTAATAAGCTTGAAAAGCAGGTTGCCTTTATGGGGGATAACATCGATTTTTCTTTTACTGCTTATACCTTAATTGATCATCGTGGGGAGTCAATAGGTAAAACTGTAGATGCAACGCAAGCTGGCTTTTTTACATATGAAGACATGCTAAGAAAAAAAGCAACCTTAGGTTGCTCTACTGTGATGTTAAGGCGTAATGCTTTTTCTGATATTACTATGCCATTATTAAGAACAGGGCAAGATTATGCAACATGGCTAAAGTTATTAAAATCAGGGAAAAATGCTTACCTTTTAAGTGAGGTGTTAACGTGTTACAGAATAATGCCTAACTCAATTTCGAGAAACAAAATAAAAAAGGCTAAGCGGCAGTGGCAAATTTATCGTGAAGTAGAAAGCCTTCCTTTCATAAAAGCTGTTACATGTTTTACCTTTTATGCATGGAGAGCTCTGTTTCGCAAGTCGTGATACCTCTAGAAGCCTAGGTAATTGAATTTCACTCTTAGAGTCGGTTTTTAGCTTACATTTCTATTCAATGCGTGTTCAGAGTTCAGCTATACAATAAAGGAACAGTGTATTGCTAAACAAAGAAATGAATAATAAGATCTGCCTAGTGTGCATCCATGTTAAGGCACAATTATTTCATTTTTACTAATTATTGTTTAGAAAGGCTATAAATAATTTATAATACTTAGATGCGTTACTAGCCGACTTTAAAAAACTATAAAACAATACTTTAAGTTCTTTTTTCACCAAGGTATGCGTAAGTGTATTTAGTAAAATTCTAACTTTAGCTGTAATTGTTAAAATAAATTCAGAAAGCACACTTTTAAGTTGGAAGGTGCTTTAATTAACTGAAATAACACAGATTAAGTTAACTATTAGCTAGTTAACACGGAAATTTATATGATTTTAGATCTTCTATTCACATTTGTTATTGCATTCGCAATGCTATTCTTAATGCGTAAGGTAGCACGCAATATTGGACTTGTGGACATTCCCTCTGGCAGAAAAGCCCATACAGGTAATATCCCCTTAGTTGGTGGAGTAGCAATATGCATAACAATTGTTCATTACATTTATTCTCACCCAGGCATGATCAATCACGAAAACCTCTTTATGCTTTGTATCACTGCGCTTACAGCGATCGGTGTGCTTGATGATAAATATGACTTAAGCGTTAAGTTTAGGATCATCGTACAGACGGCTATCTCTATCGTTATGATTTACTTTGCAGGTGCTCAGATGCAATCTTTGGGTAATATGTTTGGGATTGGAGATGTTATTCTTTCATGGCTTGGGCCTGTGATTACTGTATTCGCAGTGATTGGCTGTATTAATGCATTTAATATGGTCGATGGTATCGATGGACTTCTTGGTGGGTTATCAATTGTTACATTTGGCAGCATAGCTATATTACTATCTTGGTCGGGTGAGCAAAAGCTTAGCTATTTATGCATCTTACTCGTTGTGACAATGATCCCATATATTTTAATGAATTTAGGCTTGGTTGGTCGCAAACGCAAAGTGTTTATGGGGGATGCGGGCAGTATGATGATCGGTTTTACTGTCATTTGGTTACTGATTGGAGCAAGTCAAAACCCAGGTAGCCCAATGATACGCCCAGTTACAGCTTTATGGCTAATAGCTGTGCCACTTATGGATATGGTTGCGATCATGATACGCAGAATTAAGCAAAAAAAATCCCCGTTTAAGCCAGACCGGGAACATCTACATCATATTTGTCAGAGAATAGGCTGCTCTCCAATGCAAACATTGGCGCTAATTTGTTTAATTGCTTCAATATTTTCTGGAATTGGAATGCTGGGAGAGGTGTATAATATTCCAGAGTATTATATGTTTTATAGCTTTCTAGTCGTATTTAGCCTTTATCTATACGCCCTTGCAAACTACTGTAAAGTAATTAATTACATAAGGTGTAAGCTAGGGCTCTCTGAAATTACAATACAGCAATAACCCCCTTATAAAAGGCCTTTGAATATATAGCTCTATATGAATACCTTTAAGCCCAAGTGACACTTAAAATAAAGTGTTACTTGGGTTAGACCTTTATCAACAGTCATCATGGTTTTTTCACTGCAGAGCTTATATCTCCTTCCAACCCCAACCTCTTCCCCTAACAACTTTTTATACTTATTTGCTAAAAGTATGTACCTATGCGCTAATGATAATACGTGTACCATCTAGTCAAAAATAAACATAAATAGACTTTACTGGCAGCAGCAATAAAGTTGAGCTTGCTTCGCGGTATAAAGTTAATCTTATACAGGACAGTACTTCGTTATATAGGTTATTATTGAAGGCGCTGTACTTTCTATCGCTTACTTAACCGCTCTTAGTTTTATAGTGCACCTGTCACACATACAGTAGCATTAATATATACTAGCTTTTATATTTTTGTATGTGGGTGAGGCTTATAGTTCGTACAATTGTTAGGTAAATAATGGTGTTCAGTAATAAGGCCTTTAATTCAAAATCAAAACTGCGAGAGATCATTCTCAGATACAAAAATTATTATTCGAAGCGCTTATTGTGTTCCACTAATAGGCAATATATGCGACCTTAATTGAAAAGAAAACAAGGTAAGCAGAGTAACGCAATTGCTTTACCTAAAGTAAATTGCTTTTGAGCTAATCTAAAATTTAAATATCAGGGATTTCATGAAGTATTTAGTAACAGGTGCTGCTGGGTTTATTGGTGCAGCAACATGTCAAAAGTTATTAACAGCCGGGCACGAAGTTGTTGGTATTGATAATTTAAACGACTATTACGACGTAAATTTAAAATTAGCGCGCTTAGGTTTATTTAAAGATCACAGCAGCTTTAAGTTTATAAAACTTGATATTAGCGAACGTGCGCTTATGAGTGAATTGTTTAAAACTGAGCAATTCGATAAGGTAATTCACTTAGCGGCACAGGCTGGCGTTCGTTACTCAATTGAGAATCCAGACGCGTACGCCGACTCAAACTTAGTTGGTCACTTAAACGTGCTAGAAGGGTGCAGAAATAATAAAGTTAAGCACCTTGTTTACGCATCATCTAGTTCTGTATACGGGCTAAACGAAAAAACACCATTTGAAACAACAGACAGTGTTGATCATCCTGTGTCGTTTTATGCCGCCACCAAAAAAGCCAACGAATTAATGGCCCATAGCTATTCACATTTATATAGCTTACCGACTACAGGGTTACGCTTTTTTACAGTTTATGGCCCGTGGGGTCGCCCAGATATGGCTCCATACATATTTACTAAAAAAATCTTAAACAACGAAACTATCGACATTAATAATAATGGCGATATGTGGCGTGACTTTACCTACATAGACGATATTGTAGAGGGAGTAGTACACGCGGCTGATGTTATACCAAAAGCAAACCCAGATTGGAGAGTAGAAACAGGCTCACCAGCTTCAAGCTCTGCTCCGTATGCCGTTTATAATATAGGCCATGGCAGCCCTATTAATCTAATGAAATTCATAGATGCTATAGAAAGCGAATTAGGTATTGAAGCTAAAAAGAACTTCCGTGAAATGCAAGCTGGCGACGTTTATAAAACCTTTGCAGATACCCAAGACTTGTTTGCGGCTACTGGCTACAAAGCAAAGGTAGGTGTTAAAGAAGGCGTAAGCGAATTAGCCAAATGGTATAAAACCTTCTACTCGTAAAATATCACCGCAAAACCAAGCCTAAACCCTGCGCTTAATATAAGGTTTAACCTTGGCGTAGGCGTCTTGCTTGCTGGCGCACTATAAGCGTAGCTTTTACATATTTACCCCTTACCTATCTCTATTTTAACTTCACTACCTAACACCTCTTTATACTTTGTGGCCAATGCATTTTTTGCCTCGTCATCACCATGCACAATTTTTATATGGCTTGGCTTTTTGCGCATACCGGTTACAAATTTAATTAACCCTTTTTGATCGGCATGAGCACTGTAACCGCTAATAGTATGTATTTTGGCATGTATGTTTATGCGGGTATCATTTATAAAAACATAACCATTACGCGGGCCATATTTTTGTATATCGCGCCCTAAAGTGCCCCTACCTTGGTAGCCAACAAATAATACATCGGTAGTTGCATCACTTAAAAATCGCTCTAGGTAATTTACTATTCTGCCGCCGCTGCACATACCGCTGGCTGCTAAAATAATGGCCGGCGTTTGTCGAGAGTCTAAATAATTAATAATAGCCATATGCTCTGCGTGTGAATCAACCGTTGTCAGGTTTTTAAAGTCCAGCGGATGCCTACCTTTAGCAACTTTGCGTTTAGCTTCGCTATCCCACAAGTGTTTGAAGTTTCTGTATTGCTCAGTAAAGTTAGCAGCCATGGGGGAGTCGAGTATTATGTGCAAATCACGCCATTTTGAGTTTTTGGCCGATTTATAAATTAATTGCTCAAGTTCATACAGTAACTCTTGTGTACGGCCAATACTAAAAGCAGGCACTAATACTACGCCATTATCTGCAATAGCTCCTTCAATAACCTTTTTTAAAGTGTGTGTGCGTTCTTTACGCCCTTGATGGTTTTTATCACCATAGGTTGATTCAATAACTAAAGTATCGGCTTTATAGGGTGCTTTAGGCGAGGGAAGTAAAGGCGTATAAGGTGCGCCTAAATCACCAGAAAAAACAACTCGATGTTTACTTTGACTCTTATTAATAATATCTATTTCTACATAGGCAGATCCCAAAATATGCCCTGCTCTTTGAAATTTAGCTTTAGCTGTATGGTTCCCCTTAACAGGCAAGTTAAACCAGGTTTTAAAATCAACAGGTGTAATGCGTTTGTTTAGCAAACTTAAGCACGCGTTTATAATTTTAGGGTCGCGTGTTACACCCACTTTTAAAGCATCTTTAATTACTAAAGGTAATAAACTGGCCGATGCAATACTTGTAAAAATAGGCCCCTTAAAACCGGCCGCTAATAAATAAGGAATGCGCCCCACGTGGTCAATGTGGCAATGGGTAACAATAAGCGCGGTTACATGGGTAATATCAAATTCAATTGAAAGATCTGCTTTAGAATCCTCACCCTGAAATAATCCGCAGTCAATAAGTACACTTGTTTGTTCGTTAATTACCAGCTCGTGACACGAACCTGTAACCCCGTTAACCGCTCCGTGGTGAAGTATTTGCATTATTTTCCTTATTGGCGCGCATTTATTATGTTGGCATTTAAGGTAGGAGCTAAAGTATAAATATTCAAGGTAAGTTAAAGGGCCGTCATCATATGATAAAGGTATTAAAAACCTAAAATATTGGCATAACAAGAATTGCATAGTGTTCAGGCTGTGTTTAAGTATGCTTATCTATCTTGTGTTGGTACTGATCAGATTAGCGTGTAGCGCGCGTTGGGCTATTGTTTATGATATTCTTTTTGGCGCAATAAATTATTCTAAGTTTTTTGGTATTTATTTGTTAGTAACATAGTTATAATTAATTGCATATAAATATAAGGTTTTTGCATTTTTATGGATGATAAGTATGCCTAAATATTTTCTCCTATCTACATTGATGGATAAATAATGGATTTTTGGTTCCCTCTCTCAATGACGTTTATTATCTCACTTGTTGCCATAAAAGTGATAAACCCTATTGCAATAAAAGCAGGATTAGTCGACCTTCCTTGCGATAGAAAAGTACATGATGGAAACATCCCCCTCGTTGGTGGTATTGCAATATATCTAGCCGTGTTAATAGCTTCTGTTTTGTTTATTGAACACAGCAGAGATCTAAACTTATACTTGGTAGCATCCGCGCTTGTATTATTTTTAGGGGCACTTGATGACCGCTATAGGTTGTCAGTTAGAGTACGCTTAGTAGCACAAATACTTGTTTCTTCTTTAATTATATTTGGCACCGAAATACACTTAACAAGCCTAGGTTTTTTATTAGGAAATATAGAGCTCAAATTAGGTGTATTAGGCATAGTGGTCACTGTAATCGCGATTATTGCCGGTATTAATGCAATAAACATGATTGACGGTATGGACGGCCTAGCAGGCATGCTAAGTTTAATTGCATTTGCTGCATTAGCTTTTTTGTTGAGTAGAGTGGCAAGTGCATGGTATTTATTGCCATTTCTATTTATAGCCTCACTATTGGGTTACTTAATTTTTAATTTAAAACGTCATACCTCTTCGTCTAAAATTTTTATGGGTGATGCGGGCAATATGCTAATAGGCTTAACACTCATTTGGCTAATGGTTATAGGTATAGAGCTTAAATCACCAGCCTTAAAACCTGTTACCGCTTTATACATCATAGCGGTGCCTATAATGGATATGGTTGCAGTTATAATTCGAAGAGTTAAAGAAAAAAAGTCCCCGTTTTTAGCCGATAGACAGCATTTACACCACCTTTTTGCCGAATTTGGTATCAGTCGTAAACACACACTTATTGTTATTTCGATTGTTGCAAGTATACTAGCGGCTATAGGTTGCCTTGCTGAGGTTTACTTGGTCCCAGAATGGATTATGTTATTGCTATTTTTAGCGTTATTCTGCGTATATGCTGTATGCACCGATAAAGCATGGAATAAAATAAAAAGCTAAATAAATAACAACAAAGGAATATTTACATGTCATATCAAAAAAGATTTAAAAACTATGAAAGTTAACTTAGCTATTTCTTCACTTATACCTGCTTTGTTTATGCTCGGCTGTACATCATCTCCACCAGTACTTCATGCTACCCGCACGCTAATTAATACGCCTGTTGAGCCAATTAACCAAAATAGTGTGCCTTTAGAGTTTATTCAACTTATACAAAACAAACCCGTAGGTTATCAAGGTGTATCTAATGGAGTCGCTTTTACCCTTGGTAAGCAGTATACATCGGCGCTGGGTAAGCAATGCCAAGAGCTATTTTTAAAGCAGCAAGGCCAAAATATAGCTAAAACTCGCCAAGCTATGTGTAAAAATGGTCAAACTAATCAGTGGGTGCTCGCCCCGCAAATCATTGATAATAAAAATAACAGCATAAGTTTTGGAGTTTAAAGCACGTTATGAACATTTTTAACCAAAGCTTAAAATTACTTTCAAGCATAGCAATAGCTAGCCTTACTTTAATTGCAGCGTTCAATTTAAATGCTGCAGAGCAAATGTCGCTATCTCAATTAGAGAGTGCGGGTACTTCGCAAACCCAATTACCTAACGCAGCGCTCGAAAGCGGCACATTTAGCAAGCAAGGTCGTTCTGGTACCTTGCTCCCTGGCGAAATGTCAGCGGCAGAGTTGTTGCCTAGCTCAGAAGTTGGTTTACCACCTCCATACGGTGCTAATTTATTTGCAGGCGGCTACGAAAGTGAACGCCTCGACGGTTTAAACGACGACTACACTATAGCGCCTGGCGATAAAGTATCTATTTGGTTATGGGGTGCAATAAATCAATCTGAGGTGGTAACAGTTGATAACCAAGGCAACCTGTTTATAACCAATGTTGGCCCAGTTTACGTAGCCGATGTAAAAGCAAGTCAATTAAATAGTTATGTAAGTAATAAAATAAAAGAAGTATACAAAAAAAGTGTAGAAATATACGTAAACTTACTTACAGCAACTCCTGTAAGCGTATATATAAGTGGTAGCGTCATTCGCCCAGGCCAATATGCCGGTATCGCATCCGACAGTATTTTATACTATTTAAAGCGAGCGGGTGGCATAGATTCGGAGCGTGGTAGTTACCGCTCTATTAAAGTTTTACGTAACAATAAAGTAATTCAAAACATAGACCTTTATGACTTCATACTAACGGGTTACCTTCCTAAGTTTAACTTTAAAGATAACGACGTAATACTAGTAGAGCGCCAAAAAGCAACCGTGGTTGTGTCGGGTAGTGTACGTGCACCGTTTAGGTTTGAGTTTTTAGAAAACCAAGCCACGGGTTCTCAGTTAGCCAAATTTGCACTACCACTTGCAAAGGTGAGCCATGTAGGTGTTGTAGGCGATAGAGCAGACGGCCCATTTTCGGTTTACTTACCCTATAACGAGTTTAAAAGCTTTGAGCTAAAAGACGGCGACCGCCTAATATTCAACGATGATATACGCGCTCAAGTTATCGATATTCAAATTGATGGTAGTTACTTAGGTCCTTCTTACTTTGCGGTAAATAAAAATACCCGCTTACACGACCTACTTGCGCACATTCAAATAGATAAAAATTTAGCCGACTACCAATCTATTTACATACAGCGTAAAAGCGTTGCTAAAAAGCAAAAAGAAATGATAGACCAATCGCTAGAGCGCCTAGAGCGTAGCGTGTTTACTGCGCCAGCCTCATCAGACGGTGAAGCTAAAATTCGTGCAGAAGAAGGTAAAATGATTTTAGAATTTACCGAGCGCGCACGCAAAATAGTCCCTTTAGGTAAAGTAATAATTGCTGACCAAGGGCAAGTTGCCAATATTAGGCTAGAGCAAGGCGATGTAATTCATATACCAGCCAAAACAGATTTAATTCATATTGGCGGTGAAGTACTTATGCCGCAAGCGCTTGTTTATAACGCCGAAGCCACAATAGACGACTACATAGCATGGGCAGGGGGTTATAGCGAACGCGCTAACTACGAGCAAATAATGGTTATACACCCCAATGGTATGATCGATCTTGACGCATACGGTACGTTAAAACCGGGCGACCAAATATTAGTACTACCAAAAGTAGATACCAAGTTTTTGCAGTCGGTAAAAGATATCACACAAATAATTTACCAAATTGCTATTGCGGCAAATGTAGCAACTTAATTATGACTACCGTACTTAAACGTAGTAATTGGGCGATATGGCGCGACGTTATATTTGCCCTTTTTGTTCGTGAAATTCGCACCGGCTTTAATGATCGACTAGGCCTTGCATGGGCTATATTTCAGCCATTAAGCTTTATATTTTTGCTATCGTTTTTGCGCGGCAGAATGGATGGCGGCGATACGCACACAATCCCTACATTCGAATTTATGATGTATGGCATGCTACTTATACAGCTATTTATAGAAACACTCACAAACTGTGCTTCGGCTATTAAAAAAAATAAATCGTTATTTGCGTTTCGGCAAGTACAGCCCATTAGTAGTGTATTAGCGTCTGCTTTATTTAGTTTATTAATTAAACTATCGGTTTTTGCATTAATATTTTTGATTATGTACTTTTTAAAAATGGAGTTTAAATTAGACGACCCACTTTTTATACTACTAAACATAGTTACACTTTGGATGTTTGCTGTATCAATAGGGCTAATGTTTGCAATAGCCCAGTGCTACGTACCAGAGATAAGTAAAATACAAAGTGTGTTATCTAGGCCAATGTTTTTTATATCAGCAGTGTTTTTCTCTATGCAAGATGTACCTAAAGAGTACTGGCCATACCTCGACTGGAATCCTATTTTACATGCAATAGAACTAACCCGCCATGCAGCTTATAACACATACAGCACAGAAGCTGTAAGCGAGTTTTATCTGTTTTTTTCAGCTTTAGTTGCCTTGTTTTTTGCAGCAAGTATTTACCACACCTCGTGGAAACAAGCTATAAGCAGGTAAGTAAATGCAACAAGGACTATAGCGTTGATAAAACTACAAAACGTCACAAAATATTACCCCTCAGCATTGGGGAATCAGTATATTTTTAAAAACTTAAATTTTGAAATTCCATCAGGCCATAACATTGCTATTTTAGGCTCTAATGGTGCGGGTAAATCTACCTTATTTAGAATGCTTGCTGGCAGCGAATACCCAAACAAAGGTAAAATTATTACCGACCTACATTTGTCGTGGCCTGTAGCCCTTACAACAGGAATACACCCGCAAATGAGCGGCGCCGAAAACGCTCGTTTTATTGGTACAATTAATGGTGTTGCCGATTTAGATACATATGTACAACGTGTTCGTAAATTTGCAGAGCTAGGCCGAAAGTTTGACCTGCCAGTAAATACCTACTCTAGCGGTATGAAGCCAAGATTGGCATTTGCCTGCTCAATAGGAATAGACTTTGACATATACCTTATTGACGAAGTTACCTCAGTAGGGGATGCAAAATTTAGAAATAAAACGCGCAAAGCACTTACACAAAAAAGTAAAAATGCCAATGTAATAATGGTAAGTCACGAAATGGACGAACTACGCCACTTTTGCGACAGCGCAATAGTATTACACAAAGGCGAACTTACTTTTTACAACGATTTAGAGCAAGGAATTGCTCGTTACCAGGCACTATAATTATGAGTCAACAAGCAGTTAACACAATAGAGCAGCGATTTTCAGAGCTACATAAAAAAACCAGCCCAGAGGTATGGAACAGCGCAGACGAGTTAATTAAAGTATCGCAGCAACTCGAACAAGAAGATATTTACCTAGCACGTAGAGTAATGCAACGCGTGCGTATTTTACAGCCTAAAAGGCCAAAAATAAAAGCAGAGCTAAAGCGCTTAAGCGACTTAGTAGCTTTGCATGCAAAGCAAACTCAAATAAGCTCGTCTACCGAAAAAAGCACAACGACCGAGCCAACTAAAACAACTAAAACAGCTAAACCAAATAGTGTAAATATGTTTAGCAAAAAGCTAAGCGATAATCCAAATATAAAAAGTTGGACTAAACCTTGGGTTTTATTGTTGTTAGTACCGTTTATTTTATTTGCTTTTTACCAACTAGTTTGGGCGGCCCCACGCTTTGAAAGCCGAGCGCAATTAATAATACAGCAGCCCGATGGCATGGCAACAATGGACCCTTCCATGGCGCTACTGAGTGGTTTAGGCGTTGGCGGCAACTCAACAGCCGATAGCGAAATAGCTAAAGCGTATATTCACTCAGAAGACATGCTAAATTACTTACAGGCACACAATAATTTAAAAGAGCATTACCAAAATGGTGGCGATGTATTTTCGCGTTTAAGCAGCGATGCAAGCATAGAAGACCTACTTAAATATTATGTTGACCACACAACGGTAGAAATAGACGAAGCATCGGGCGTAATTAAAATTTTAGCGCAAGGGTTTACCCCGGAGTTTGCTAATACACTAACTAAAACCATTGTAAATAGAGCGGAGTGGTACATAAATTCAATAGGCCACCAATTGGCTGAGGCTCAATTAAAATTTATACGCTTAGAGCATGCCAAAGTAGAGCAACGCTTGCGTGATGCACAAAAAGGTACTTTGGCATTTCAGCAAAAAAACAACCTACTAGACCCCGAAGCCGAAGGCTTAGCACTTCAGCAAATTACCTATGGTTTAGAAGGGCAAATAGCAAGTAAAAGTGCGCAGTTAAAGGGCTTACAATTAACCATGACCAACAAAGCACCGCAGGTGGTTATGTTACAGGCCGAACTAGACGCTTTAAAAACACAACTAGAACAAGAACGTAGTAGATTATCGGCGCAGCAAGGTATTAATGATAGTAATACCAAAAATGGCGAAGCCGCTGTAAGTGAAGTGCTAGCCCAATACTCCGATTTAAAAATAGAACTAGAACTTGCGCTTAAAGGCTATACCTCTTCAGAAGTATCGTTAGACAAAGCCCGAATAGAGGCATACCGCCAACTAAAATACTTAGTGGTGGTTGAGTCGGCAACATTAGCGCAAGACAACAAATACCCAAATTCGTTATACAATATTTTATTATTTGCTGTGCTACAGCTAATGCTGTTTGGGATTGGTAAAATAATTTTAGCAACCGCTAAAGAGCTCAGGTAGAATAAGCTACTCTGCAGTTCGCAGTAAATTAACTAATTGATAGATAGGACTCTTCATGTATTCGTTAAAAGCCCCAGTACACAAATCTGCTCGTAAAGGTATTATTTTAGCAGGTGGCTCTGGCACCCGGTTGTATCCACTAACCAAAGTGGTAAGCAAGCAACTAATGCCAGTGTACGACAAACCCATGATTTTTTACCCAGTGTCAACCTTAATGATGGCGGGTATCACCGAAATATTAATTATATCTACCCCTCAAGAATTACCACGTTTTAAAGAGCTACTTGGAGATGGCAGCGCATGGGGAATGAGCTTTGAATACAAAGAGCAACCAAGCCCTGATGGCCTAGCACAGGCATTTTTATTAGCCGAAGATTTTTTACAAGGTCAATGTGCTGCGTTAGTACTGGGTGATAACTTGTTTTATGGTCACGATTTATCTATTTCGCTTCAAAACGCAACCAGCTGTGAGCAAGGCGCTACAGTGTTTGGTTACCATGTAGCAAATCCTAAATCGTATGGTGTGGTTGAATTTGACGAAAGCGGTAAAGCTATCTCAATAGAAGAAAAACCCGACAAACCTAAGTCGCACTACGCTGTACCTGGCTTGTACTTTTTTGATAACCGCGTGGTTGAATTTGCAAAAAATGTAAAACCGTCAGAGCGTGGCGAGTTAGAAATTACCGATGTAATAGAGCAATACCTAGCTAAGAAAGAGCTAAACGTAGAAATAATGGGCCGTGGTACTGCTTGGTTAGATACAGGCACACTAGATGATTTACTAGACGCAGCTAACTTTATTCGTGCAATAGAAAAACGCCAAGGCTTAAAAATTAACTGCCCAGAAGAAATAGCTTACCGCATGGGTTATATAAATGCTGATCAACTTAAAAAGTTAGCTAAGCCGCTTAAAAAGTCGGGTTATGGTAAGTATTTACTATCGCTTTTAGATCAAACTGTATTTTAATAGGTATAAATTGTGAATTTTATAGAAACCGATATTCCAGATGTAAAAATTATTGAGCCACAAGTATTTGGTGACGAGCGCGGCTTTTTTATGGAAACCTTTCGTACCGAATTGTTTAACCAACACTGTGGCGAGCGCACTTTTGTGCAAGAAAACCACAGTAAGTCGGCACATGGCATACTACGCGGTTTACATTACCAAACCCAAAATACCCAAGGTAAATTAGTACGTGTTACCCAAGGTGAGGTGTTTGATGTAGCGGTAGACATGCGCAAAGGCTCGCCTACGTTTGGGCAATGGGTAGGGGTATTGCTTTCGGCCGAAAATAAGCGCCAATTTTGGGTGCCAGAGGGCTTTGCTCATGGATTTTATGTAACCACAGAAAGCGCCGAATTTGTATATAAATGTACCGATATTTATAACCCAAATGCAGAGGTGTCGATTAAGTGGGATGACCCAACACTCAATATTGATTGGCCACTAGTCGAAGGGAAATTACCACAGTTATCAGCTAAAGACGAAGCTGGCCTTGCATTTACAAATGCCCCCACTTTTTAAGCTAACCAGTTAAGTAGTCATTATGAAAGTATTAGTAACAGGTAAAAATGGCCAATTAGGCTCTGAATTGCAAAAAACCTGCCCAAGCAACATTGAGCTAATATGCTTTGGGTCTAAAGATCTCGATATTAGTAATGTAGAGCAAGTAAATGAGCTATTAATAAGCCATTCGCCAGATATAGTTATTAATGCCGCAGCTTACACTGCGGTTGATAAAGCCGAAACTGATGTAGAACAAGCATATGCAGTAAATAAGCAAGGTGCAGCTAATTTAGCAAGTGCATGCAAGCATATTAACGCTAAGCTTTTACACATATCGACCGACTTTGTGTTTGATGGCGCGAGTACCATACCTTATACCGCTAACGATGAAACCAACCCGCTAGGGGTTTATGGGGCGTCTAAATTAGCGGGCGAGCAAGATATAAATAATATTTTAGGCGGGCAAGCGACCATAGTGCGAACTGCATGGGTGTATTCGGCATTTGGCAATAACTTTGTAAAAACCATGCTGCGCTTAATGAGCGACAAAGACCAGCTAGACATAGTAGGTGACCAAGTAGGTACACCAACATGGGCTGCTGGGCTTGCTAACATGCTTTGGGCACTTGTTAATAAAGTAAGTAGCGAGCCACAAGTAAATAATACCGCCACAATACTTAACTGGACCGATGCAGGCGTAGCTTCATGGTACGATTTTGCAGTAGCAATACAAGAACTCGCTGTAGATCAAGGGTTGTTAAGTAAAGCGATACCTATTAGTGCAATACCTGCGGCAAGCTACCCAACACCGGCTAAACGCCCAGCATTTAGCGTGCTAAATAAAGCACAAGCAGAAGAGCTAAGCGGTGTAAAAACAGTGCACTGGCGAACTCAATTAAAAGCAATGTTAATAGAGTTAAAGGCGCAAGCTTAAATTATATATGTCGACGCGCAGCGTCTCTGTGGCAAAATTGTCTTGGCCTAATCATAAAGTGAATAATACATTGTTATCACCACCGTGAACACAGAGAACACAGTGTAGTAAATGAGAAGATCTTTTCTCGGTGTAGCACGAAGTGCCTCGGTGGTAGGTTATAAAATAAGTAATAGCTATAACAGAGAAGTAAAGTATATAAATCGTGCTTTTAAGCGTTTAACTTGTTAGCACAAATTTAAAGGTTAACCCGTAGGCGTCTAGCTTGCTGGCGCAATTAGTTTTGCCTAGCGCTTAGCTTACAAGTGCAATAAAAAATTTTACCCGGTGTAAGCAACGCATATACTCTGGTAAAATAACTAATTAGCCTGAGGGCTTTAAAGCTCTTGGCACATAACAATACTTTAAACAGCAATTGTTTAAAGTAACAATATTTGTAAAATGGAATAACAATGACTGTAAAAAATCTATTAGTAACCGGTGGTGCAGGGTTTATAGGCGCTAACTTTGTACATTACTGGCTAGCTCAAAACCCACAAGACAAAGTAATAGTGCTAGACGCGCTTACCTACGCTGGTAATAAAGCCAACCTCGATTTAGTAGCAAGCAACCCAAATATGACCTTTGTACAGGGTGACATTTGCGATACAGCCCTAATCGAAAACCTAATAGATACACATCAGCTAAATACCATAGTGCACTTTGCTGCCGAGTCACACGTAGACCGCTCAATAACTGGGCCAGATGCCTTTATTGAAACAAACATACTCGGTACATACAGCTTATTAAAAGCCGCTAAAAAAAAGTGGATAGACGAGCCAAAAGCTGCAGGCAATGAGCCATTAGCGCACCGCTTTCATCATGTAAGTACCGACGAAGTATACGGCACATTAAGCGCAACCGATCCTGCTTTTACAGAAGACACCGCTTACGCACCTAACTCACCCTATTCAGCGTCAAAAGCAGCGAGTGACCATTTAGTACGTGCATATCACCATACTTATGGACTTGAAGTTACAACATCAAACTGTTCAAACAACTATGGGCCATACCACTTCCCAGAAAAGTTAATCCCTTTAATTGTAACCAACATACTTAACGACAAACCACTACCAGTGTACGGCGATGGCCAGCAAATTCGTGATTGGTTATACGTAGAAGACCACGCCCGTGGTATAGAGCTCGTTCTTAAAAAAGGCCGCATAGGCGAAAACTACAATATTGGTGGCAACAACGAATGGGCCAATATCGATATTGTAAAACTAGTATGTAAAGTAATGGGCGAAAAGTTTGCAACCAACCCAGAGCTTGCAAAGCGTTTTCCTAATGCAAAATCTGCCATTGCTAATAACGTTGAGCAGCTAATTACATACGTAACAGACCGTGCAGGCCACGACCGCCGTTATGCTATTGATGCCACCAAAACAAATAACGAGCTAGGTTATGTACCAGCCGAGAGCTTTGAAACAGGCTTTGCAAAAACATTGGATTGGTATTTAGATAATGAAGCTTGGTGGGTGGAGTTACTATAATGACTAAAGAGTTAATAGAATTAGACCAAGTGACAGGTCAAGTTGATGGCTTAGATAACTTAAATGTGGTTGGCTGGGCCGCTTATGAGAATTTAGACAATGCAGTAACCTTAGACCTTTATATCAATGATGTTTTTTATACTACTATTAGTGCAAATAAATATAGAGCAGATCTAGTAAAGTTCTATCGTTCGGGTTACGCAAGTTTCTCTTTTTCCTTACCTATTTATCAACATGTTTCAGAAAATCCTACCTTAGGGGAACTTGAAGTTAGTTTATATCTTGCTGGTAGCAAAATACATATTGAGGGCAGTCCTCTGCACGTGATCCCTCCTAATGTGAAGCACAGTGTAGAAAAGTTTGATGGAGAAACAGTTGTAGGGTGGGCAATAGACTTTAGCCATCAAGATAAGCCACTTCTTATTGATGTAATTAAAGATGGTGAAGTTGTTGATACAATCAAAGCTTCAATCCCTCGCAGTGATTTACTAGCACTTAAAGTCGATCGTTTCGATGCCGGGTTTAGTATTAATCTAAGACAGTATTGTAGTCACATACGCACATCTATCTTTGATTTAAAAATCAACAATTCCAAATTTGTATTAAACTCAGAGCCACTAATTGTTATGCCTTTTCAGGCAAAAACGCATGCCCTCTTGCAATTGCAGCAGTTATTAAATTCACAGCTGCAAAAAGAAGAAAACTTAAACTTAGCTTGGCTGCAACAAAATGTTCTTCCAGAGCTAATTCAAAAAGCGAGAGTTTCGCACGCCACAAATTTACCAGCGACATCACTACTTTTAAACAAAGTGGAAGTGGATAAAGTAGTGAATGTTATTGTACCTGTGTATAAGGGAGTCGAAGAGACAATAAATTGTATTCGTAGTGTTATCGAATGTACTGAGCCACAAACCTATGAATTAATTGTAATCAATGATTCTAGCCCAGAACCGGAAATGCATGTAGCACTAGAAGAGCTATGTAAAGAGTTGCCTTTTACTCTTATTATAAATGAGAACAACCTTGGTTTTGTTGGGACAGTGAATCGAGGAATGAAGTTAAATACCAACAGAGATGTGGTATTACTTAATAGCGATACAATTGTTTCTAAAAATTGGTTAGCTAAATTAAATAAGGCTGCTTATTCTGAAAGTACTATTGGTACAGTTACACCTTTTTCAAACAATGCCACTATTTGCAGTTATCCTAATTTTTGTCAGGATAATGAATTACCAAAAGGTTACAGTTTAAACCAATTAAATGAGGTTTTTGAAAGTGAGTCAGCTGGAAGTAAACCTATCGATTTACCAACGTGCCATGGTTTTTGTGTTTATATAAAACGAGAAACTTTAGCCCAAGTAGGTTACTTTGATGAACAAAAGTGGGGTAAAGGATACGCAGAAGAAAATGACTTTTCTATGCGAGCAGCTAATTTAGGGTGGAGAAATGTCCTAACTAAAGACACTTTTATACACCACTTAGGTTCTGTTTCGTTTGCGGAAGACTCTGAAGCATTTATTGCTAAAAACTTAGCTAAGTTAAACGGTATATACCCAGATTATCCAGGGTTTGTAGAAGCGTTTATAAAAGATGACCCGGTAAGAACTTATCGAAATAAAATCGCATTAAAATTGCTTAAAAATGAACAGATAAATACGCTTAACCAAGATAAAAAGAATTTAGGCTCTGTATTATTTGTATCGCTAACAATTGGTGGTGGAACCGAAGTTGCCACTAATGATATTTCGCAAGTATTGCGCCAAAAAGGTAAAAGCGTATTTATGTTAACCTCGCCAAGTGAGCATTTGTGGGAGTTAAAAAGCTTAACTAACAATACCGTTGTGCAATATAAGTTACCTTCTGAAAAAGAAAACCTAATTAATGACTTGAAACTTTTACTTGTGAAAGAGGTAAACTATCATCACACGCTACAATTTTCAAAAGACGTATGGGATATACCTGAGTCTTTAAATGTACCATATGAAGTTACTCTTCATGATTACATGACTATTTGTCCGCGAGTAAACTTGATTGATGAAACTCAAACCTATTGCGGGGAGCCTAGCAAAGCAGCATGTAATCGCTGTATCAAGCGTAATGGCGTTCATGAATCTTCATTATTAAGTTTTGAAGACGTAGGCGGTACTATTGGAAGTTGGCGTAATTACTATTTTGAAAAGCTTAAAGCAGCGCGTAAAGTAATCACACCAAGTAAAGATGCTCGCGATAGAATATTAAAGTATTTCAACTTGCATAACATTGAAGCACGATATCATCCTGAGCCAGAGTTCAACTATAAACCAATATCTTTAGAGGGTGTCGATGTATTAAACGTTGCATTTATTGGTGCTATAGGGGTACATAAGGGGTTAAATGTTCTAAAAGAGTGCGCTCAATATGCTTATAAATTTGACTTACCCATCAAATTTACTGTAATTGGATATACAGCCGACGATGATTATTTTGAAGAGTTACCAAATGTAACTATTACAGGTAAGTATAAAAAAGATGAATTACCTGAATTAATTAAAGAGAATAACTGCCATGTTGCGGGTTTATTTAGCGTCTGGCCTGAAACTTACTCGTATACTCTTAGTGAGGCTATGAGAGCTAACTTGAGGGTTGCAGCCTTTGATATAGGTGCCATTAATGAACGGTGCATTATAACTTACCCCAATAAAGTAAGAGATTCATCACACGCAATTATAAACAATATTTTAGGTAGCTAAAAAATGAAAATATATTTACATATAGGTGCAGGGAAATGCGGTAGCAGTTCTATACAAAACTTTTTTTCCTATAATCCCGATTTAGGGGATAGAAAAGCATATTGCGCAATCAATGCTGATGGCTTTATTCATGAGTCAGATGATATTAGAGTTCTTGCTAGTAGAAATGTATATGACTATTTGTCTTCTGTTAGTTTATCTGTTTTTTATGGGAATCAAGAAAGAAGAAATAATTTAAAAAACTCATTACATGACTTGAGCTCGAAGTACGACGAAGTGTTGTTCTCTAATGAAGGTTGGCTAGATGAATCTACTTTATTTGAGGAGTTGAGTGATGTTTTCGAATGTTATGATGTAGAAATTATTTTTGTAGTAAGGACTCCTGTTGAATGGTTAAATAGCGGTTGGTGGCAATGGGGGCAGTGGTCTGGTGCTAGTTTAGATGATTGGTTAGATGCAAACATTATTAAAACTGATTGGTATAGCTATTACGAATTATGGAATAGGATCAGTGTTGTCAACGAGGTTAGAACTTTATGTTTAAGTCAGGATATACTCAAAGAGTTTTCTTCTATAATTAACTTTGATTATATACCGTTGAAAAGTAATAGTAATATCAGTTCAGATTACCGGCTGTTAAGGTTTTTTAAAGAGAGGCGTGCTTTGAGACCTTCTCCTCATTCACCTCAAATTGAATTTAGTTTGAATCGCTACTTACAGCCAATTGGTAAACCAGATTGGGTAATATCAAGGGATAAAGTAGCTAAAATATTCCGACTTACAGAGCATAACAATGAAAAGCTTTTGAAAGTATTGTTCAATCCTGAGGCTTTTGAAAGTGACCCAAGATGGAAAGGGGATGGGTACTACAAAGACATTGATAAGAAGCTGGCTCTGGATGTTAAATTAACAGAAGAACAGCTATTAGACATGTTAGAAGAATCTTATAAAGTAATTCACGAGTTAGACAGAGAATTGAGAAATGTTCAGAGCCATCACTGATGCACAGAAAAAAAAGCTTTCTCTACAAGGTATTGAGGTTATCGGCAGTGGCGTGCGACTACCTTTAGACTTGAAATTTGAGGCTCCATCTTCAATTAAGAGAGCTAGGGTTATGCAGCAATGCTCTATTGGAGCATATAGTTATATAGTAAGTGGTTTTCTTTGTGGTACAACAATAGGGCGCTACTGCTCTATTGCAGAAGATGTACAAATCGGGAGGCAGAGTCATCCTTTAGGTTGGCTTTCTACTAGCCCTTTCACATATAGGAGTAGCGAACAAGTTATAAGCTCGTCAATAAATTTTCCAGAGGTGACTTTAGAATATGCCCCTAAATTAAAGTCAAGCCCTACTAAACTAGTTAAGACAATAATAGAAAATGATGTTTGGATTGGACACGGAGCACTCGTTATGCCAGGGGTTACAATTGCAAATGGAGCTATAGTCGCTGCGGGGGCTGTGGTTACGAAAGATGTTAAACCATACTCTATTGTTGGTGGAAACCCTGCAAGGCACATCAGATTTAGATTTGAAGCTGACTTAATTAATAAGTTAATAGAAAGTAAGTGGTGGCTTTTACCACCAACAGTACTCACTAAGTATGATATTAGTGATGTTAATACTTTTGTAGAGGAAATAGCCGTTCATACAAACTCAAAAATGGATATTAACTATAAGCAATTAGAAGATATTTTAAATTAGATCTTATTTTTTATTTAAATGAGCACCAAAAACTAAAGTGATCTGGCATTAGAAAGCTTCGGGCAAGCAGCCAGTTTTGTTATTTTAGGTTTGTATTCAAACAAAGGTACCAAATCTTTACGTAAGACATAGCAGCTCTACTTCTAGGTAGTCATAATGTAGCTATGTCTAGGCCACTTAGAATTGAGTATTAGAACGCTTTCCATCAAGTTATGAGCTTTAGCTGGGGCGTGAAAATATTTTTTATCGGTGCGAGATTATAAGCAGTTGCTTTTATATTGAAGCTGAAACTAACTGATTTAACTTCGAAATACATATCTATTGTTTAATGGCAAACCACTATTATTTATTGATAAAAACGCTTGATGCTAATTCTAATTTATGAAAAGTAATGAAGTATATAACTGGCTTATATATGCAGTTTTTAAGTGCGTTTACGATAAAGATGGAGCTTAATTTTGTAGCTTCCACTAGAAAACCCTTATTGATACAGGTAACTAGATTTTAGATGCTATATTCAATGTATTCAATGTATTCAATGTGTTCAATCAGAAACCAAAATACTTGTGCCCAATGAGTTTGTTGATTATATGTGCGAAAGCTATTCGTTTTTTAAAAATGCGGGAGTCGTCCTAACTGTATAAGTACTTTACCAGAGTATTAAAAATGAAAACTAACTAATGGTTGCTTATAATCGTTTTATACAGCGTTAACCAAATGAAAGGACGTACGTATTATAGATGTAACCCTCAAGAGCTTTTACTAAGTGTACAGATAGTGCAAGGGCTAAATATACCAATAAGTGCGTCTATCAAGCTGATTAGCACTTTAACAGGTGCGAGCCGTTAAAGTGTGTTTGTAAGTATTTAATTTGATTTTTACCTCCATTCATACTTTTTGTATTTACTAACAAGGAACAGATGCAGTAATGTTTAATTTTAGCGCCAATAACTTTAATAATTTAAATCAAAACGGGCAACATCAGTTTTGCATGAACTATGCTATGCAGGTGTTTAATAGTAACGCCGTATATAGTTTTATACCTAAAAATGGCTGTTCTACGTTGCGTTTATCTGTTGCTATTGCTAATGGCTGTATTAGTGGTATTGAGCAAGGTAACTGGATACATCAAAATAACCAAACGTTTAAACCTACTTTAAAAGAGGCGGCGACTGCACAATATAAGTTTGTTGTACTGCGTTGCCCATTTAGGCGTTTAGCGAGTGTGTTTTTAGATAAATTTGTAGCAAAAGAGCCCGATGCGTGGCAGTACCGCGATTTACTAAAGCGCGAGGTGAACCTTGACGATTTAACCTTTGAGCAATTTATTAAATCGCTTGCTGTGCCTCCAATGAAAGGGGCTAATATACATTGGAAACCACAAAATTTATTTTTGTTATATAAAGAGTACGATGATTATTTTGCTCTTGAGCATTTTGATAAAGTAATAAGCACATTAAAAGATAAAATAGATTTTAATGTGGTGGATGCACGAAGTTTAACGGGTCATGGCACCGACAAGTTTGAAATGCTAAACGATGATAACTTTAGTCAAACTTCAGCTTTTGATATTGCTGTACTAAAGCGTGCGGGTAAATGCCCTAGTCATAAGGCACTCTACACCGATGAGCTCGTGCAGTTAGTAAAAAAACTTTATGCTGAAGATATCGCGCTTTATAGCAAACGTTGTAATAAAGAAGACTTGTTATTTAGCGAATAAAATACATTTAAAATGTTAGGTATTTATTTTTTAATGTCCTGATCGTTATTCTCCACTTAAAAATTACAAAAAAATGAAAAAAACGTTAATTAGCACCGCTCTTAGGTTAGTGCCTAAGTCTGTGCAGTATAAAGCGCTATGTAAGGCGCTTAATTATTTATTTGAACAGCACAATTTAAACGATTTAAAAAACAAGGTAGTTAAGCTAAATGTTAGCGATTTAAAAAAGAGCTGGCTTTTAACTTACACTGAGCAAGGCTTTACAGGAACAACTCAGCGCAAAGCAGATATTGAGCTTAAAACTAAGTTTGCTATTGCCTTTAAAGTGCATAATAAAGCTGAGATTGTAGACGCACTCAATAACGAAGATATAAAGCTAATTGGTGAGCAAGGTTTGGTTGATGTAATAACCAATAACTTACGAGCACTAGATGAAAAACGCCTAAAAAGCTTATCGAATCATTTATTTTCGTTTTTAAACTTAAAGTCTAAACAGCCTGTAGAGCCTGCGCCTTTAGATATTAATAATATTACAGCTGATGATTTGGCTACCCCTTCTAACATTGATTTTATTCGCGATGAAGCTATAAAACTTGAACAAACTGATTTGCAAAAAGCATTAAGTTTAATGCTACTCGCCCAACAAGCCCGCCCTAATGGTAAGGTGATTAATAATAAAGTGAAGGATTACCAAGCCAAGCTGGCCACTTCAAACTAATAGCCTATTTGGTTTTGTATCTTAAAAAGTAATTACTCCCCCACAGATAAGTGAAAGGGTAGAGCTAGTGACCTTTCGGTGTAGTGCGCAGCACCTCGGTGCCCTCGGTGGTAAAATTGTCTTGGGATTAAGCTTATAAAGTGATTAAGAGATTGTTATCACCACCGAAAACACAGAGGACACAGAGAAGTAAATGAGAAGAGCTTCCTCTCGGTGTAGTGCGCAGCACCTCTGCGCCCTCGGTGGTAAAATTGTCTTGGGATTAAGCTTATAAAGTGATTAAGAGATTGTTATCACCACCGAGAACACAGAGGACACAGAGAAGTAAATGAGAAGAGCTTCTTCTCGATGTAGTGCGCAGCACCTCTGCGCCCTCGGTGGTAAAATTGTCTTGGGCTAAAAGCTCTTAAAGTGACTAAGTCATTGTTATCACCACAGAGAACACAGAGCTCACAGAGAGTGAAAGAGAAGCTCCAATTACTCCTCGGTGTAGCGCGCAGCGCCTCGGTGCTCTCGGTGGTAGATTTGTTTTGGCTAAAGCTCATAAAGTGAATAAGACATTGTTATCACCACAGAGAACACATAGCGCACAGAGAAGAAAAGGAGCATAACTTTTTCTCGGTGTAGCGCGCAGCACCTCTGTGCCCTCGGTGGTAAAATTGTCTTGGGCTAAAAGCTCTTAAAGTGACTAAGTCATTGTTATCACCACAGAGAACACAGAGCTCACAGAGAGTGAAAGAGAAGCTCCAATTACTCCTCGGTATAGCGCGCAGCGCCTCTGTGTCCTCGGTGGTAAAAATGTTTTGTGGTTGAGGTTCTATATTTCATTCATAAAGTGATTAAGAGATTGTTATCACCACCGAGAGCACAGAGTTCACAGAGAAGTGAAGGAGTAGAGCTAATAACTTTTCGGTGTAGCGCGAAGCGCCTCGGTGCCCTCGGTGGTAAAATTGTCTTGGGATTAAGCTTATAAAGTGATTAAGAGATTGTTATCACCACCGAGAACACAGAGGACACAGAGAAGTAAATGAGAAGAGCTTCTTCTCGGTGTAGTGCGCAGCACCTCTGCGCCCTCGGTGGTAAAATTGTTTTATAAAGTAATTAAGACATTGCTATCACCACAGAGAACACATAGCGCACAGAGAAGTGAAGGAGAAGAGCCAATAACTCCTCGGTGTAGTGCGCAGTACCTCTGTGCCCTCGGTGGTAGGTTTGTTTTTAAAAGAGATTAAGTCATAGTTATCACCACAGAGAACACCGAGAACACAGAGAAGCGAAGGAGTAGAACTAATAACTTCTCGGTGTAGCGCGAAGCGCCTCGGTGTTCTCGGTGGTAGATTTGTTTTGGCTAAAGCTCATAAAGTGAATAAGACATTGTTATCACCACAGAGAACACATAGCGCACAGAGAAGAAAAGGAGCATAACTTTTTCTAGGTGTAGCGCGCAGCGCCTCGGTGCTCTCGGTGGTAGAATTGTTTTTATAAAGTGATTAAGACATTGTTATCACCACCGAGAACACAGAGAAGATCCAATTACTCCTCGGTGTAGCTGTTAGAGCAGGCTTTCTGCTAAGTCAGGTTTTTAAACCACTTAACAAATAAAATTGCTTAAAACAAAACCTTAATCTATATCTACTGAATTAACACGAATAGCTTCGATAATATTAAAGGTAGTTATGGAAGACTTATTAACAAAAAAAGTAATAGGTTGCGCAATAGAGGTTCATCGAGCGCTAGGGCCTGGGCTGTTAGAGTCTAGCTATGAGCGCTGCTTTATGTACGAGCTTCACGACGCTGGCTTACTGGTTAAAAACCAAATACTACTTCCAATAAATTATAAAGGTAGAAGCATCGATGCTGGTTACCGACTGGATATTTTAATACCGGGAGAATTAATTATAGAACTGAAGGCTGTTGATAAGCTTCTACCAATCCACTCCGCTCAACTAATCACATATTTAAAGTTGTCTGGTATTAAAACTGGGCTATTAATAAACTTCAATCAAGTTAAATTGTTAGATGGCATTAAGCGAATTAGTGTATAGCACTATTTAATAACTCCTCGGTGTAGCGCGAAGCGCCTCGGTGCCCTCGGTGGTAGAATTGTCTTGGGATTATGCTTATAAAGTGATTAAGAGATTGCTATCACCACCGAGAACACCGAGTACACAGAGTAGTGAAGGAGTAGAGCTAGTGACTTTTCGGTGTAGCGCGAAGCGCCTCTGTGCCCTCGGTGGTTAAATTGTTTTTAAGTAAAAGTAACTGTCATAACCACAGAGAATACCGAGTACACAGAGTAGTGAAGGAGTAGAGCTAGTGACTTTTCGGTGTAGCGCGCAGCGCCTCTGTGCCCTCGGTGGTTAAATTGTTTTTTAAGTAAAAGTAACTGTTATAACCACAGAGAACACCGAATACACAGAGGAGTGAAGGAGTAGATCTAATAACTTTTCGGTGTAGCGCGAAGCGCCTCTGTGCCCTCGGTGGTTAAATTGTTTTTAAGTAAAAGTAACTGTCATAACCACAGAGAATACCGAGTACACAGAGTAGTGAAGGAGTAGAGCTAGTGACTTTTCGGTGTAGCGCGCAGCGCCTCTGTGCCCTCGGTGGTTAAATTGTTTTTTAAGTAAAAGTAACTGTTATAACCACAGAGAACACCGAGTACACAGAGGAGTGAAGGAGTAGATCTAATAACTTTTCGGTGTAGCGCGAAGCGCCTCGGTGCCCTCGGTGGTTAAATTGTTTTTTAAGTAAAAGTAACTGTCATAACCACAGAGAATACCGAGTACACAGATAAGTGAAAGGGTAGACCTAATAACTCCTAGGTGAGCGCGAAGTGCCTCTGTGCCCTCGGTGGTGAAATTGTTTTTTAAGTAAAAGTAACTGTATAACCACAGAGAATACCGAGCACACAGAGAAGTGAAGGAGTAGAAATAATAACTCCTAGGTGCAGCGAGAAGCGCCTCTGTGCCCTCGGTGGTGAAATTATTTTTAGGTAAAAGTAACTGCTATCACCATAGTGAACACCGAGTTCACGAAGAAGTAATTATTCCTTGTATGCGTAAAGCTTACTTTAAAATACAAATGAAAAGTTGTTTCTTTTTTGTAAACTGTATTAAAATCGCTTTTTACAATTTTATTATATTAAAAGGACTTATTATGAAAATTGCTAGTTTAGCAATTAGCGTGTTGCTAGCTACTTCTTCTGCAACTTCACAAACTTTGGTAACTCACCCTTCTCAAAATAGTGCCAAAGAAGCCGCTTATTTTACTGCAGAGCTTTCTTCGGCGGGTTTGAAAAAAGCGACTCTATTTAATTCAAATTTAACTCCAGTAATGACCTATAGCAGTCAACAATCAAACTTTAATTTAAGTGCAGGTAGTGCACCTGATGCTTTTACTACAAGTGAGCTGGTGGAAGGCAACTTTGTTTTAATAGATGAAGGTAACGACACTTACCTTCCTTATTTTGCCACTGCACTTAATTTTGAAAGTAATGGTACTGGGATTGCTGGGTTTAATTTTTCTGATTCTTTTTATGATGAACAGTTTGACTGGGCTATAACTGAGAACGGTAACGTAAAGCTTACCTCTAAAGGGCGAGAATATACTGAAGTCTCGTATCCGCCTTTTGAGGATATTGCTGAATTATATGGCCAAGCCCTAGCCGATCATTTAAATGCTAAACATGATCGGGGGGAAATTAATTATATTTTAGAGTACCAAGTTTACACTGAGTTTGATTTAACCATTTCAAAACAGGGTGTAGCTGATGACTATGACACAGTTCACTTAGCAGGTACTGATTACAATACGTTAATAGTGCCTGAGCAATGGGGGTGGCCTGAAAACACGTTACAAAGCACGGTTAGCTTTGACAAAGTTAATAAACTATATGACGTTAAAGCAAGTAAGATGCTTACCGCTGAAAAAAATAACCCACAAGGTAAGTGGGCCCTACCGATGCCCTATAATATTGAGCCTACTAATGAAGGGGATAAGGATTACTTTGGCACCTTTGCTGACAGTGTCGACCTACAAACTAATGGTACTGTGAGCGATGAAACGCTATCGGGCATAAAATATAATAGCTGGGCTGTTGATGAAGGCGTTATTTCATTAGTGAATGATGAAGCTGAGTATAAAATTACTCCATTTATAAATATTAAAAAGGCCTACTTTACTCGTGTTGAAGAGTATAAAAATAATACCTTAACACGCACATACATTGGCATGATGGCCAAATACGATGATACCTATACAGAATATGCTAATAATTTAGATATCCCTTTTCCTAACTTTTGGGCAATAGGCACCTACTTATACACGCGCAGCAGTAACAATGACGTAATAAATGTTGATGACTTAACCGGCTATAAGTTTTTTAGTGATGGGCGCATGTGGCGTTATGTTACTTTACAAGAAGGTAGGGTGGGTAATAGCGATTACGAAGATTGGCGTTATGTTGTGAACGACCGGCACGTAGTTGCAGAGCGCGACCGAGGGCGTAGTTTACGCCAGCGCCATTGGGATACTATTTCTGTAAATGACGCGGGGCAAGCATTTGTGCTGCAATACTCATATATTGGCTTTGACAGAAATAACGATGGCTCTGTAACCGACGATGAACTGTCGCCATTTGTGTTGCCCAGCATACAAATTATGATTAAAACTGATTTAAGTACTTATGATCGCTGGGAAACATTACCCGATACCGACAGCGATGGCTTAAAAGATATTCAAGAAGAAGAGCTGGGTACTGATATTTACAACGCCGATAGCGATTTTGATGGTATTTCTGACTTTGACGAATTTACCAATGGCTTAAACCCACTCGATGTAACAGACGCTGCAGCGGATGCTGATAACGACGGCATATCAAATAGTGATGAGCTGTTATTTGGCACCGACATTAACAATGCTGACACCGATGGTGATGGTGTATCTGACGGTGATGAAATTAGGTTT
>Ga0207907_100079_pt1 | contig 74439 bp, 59 predicted proteins | sample LinPmetageLP52_FD_184062 | JGI IMG/M metagenome (GOLD analysis project Ga0207907, IMG submission 184062) | Marine viral communities from the Subarctic Pacific Ocean - LP-52 (SPAdes) | ecosystem: Environmental > Aquatic > Marine > Oceanic | place: Pacific Ocean | collected 2011-08-26
TAACCGAGCACTGGACGCTAACTGCTAACTACGCATATAACGATACACTGGTTGTTGAGGGTGTAACGGGCGATACTATTTCAAGCACCTACGGTGATGGCTCTCGCTTTGCTAATGCCCCGCGCCATCAAGCTGGTTTATGGTCGCGTTTTGCGCTTGATAGCATCGACTCGTCTATTGCATTTGGCGCAAATTACGTAAGCGAGCAAATAAGCCAAGACGGCCAAAAAGTTAAACCCTTTACCGTATTCGACATGAGCTGGAGTACCCGCTTTGACGATGTGTTATTAAGTGTAAATATCAATAATCTATTCGATAAAGAATACGCAGTAAGTGGCTTTAGTGAGCGCAACGGTCACTTCCCGGGCAGCCCGCGTGAAATAGTAGGCCAAGTAACCTATAAATTTTAAAACACGTAAGTAAACGGCTACTTATGCTTTATTACACAGCATAAAAGCGCGTAACTATACATGTAGTAAAATAATTAAACCGAGGTAGGCGCATGCTTACCTCGGTTTTTTAATGTTCAGCGTTATTAAAATTAGCCGCTTCTTGCGATGTATTAATGGCTGTAATAGGGAAGGGGATCACAATACCTTCTTGGTTATAGCGTTTATGCAGCGCTTTAATAAAAGCAGATTTAACCCAAAATCGATTAAAGTACTCTTTTGCGCGCAGCATTACGGTAAAATTAATACTTGAGTTATCAAAGGTGTGATAAACCACAAAGGTATTGTAATCATCAACACCCCATTCATGGTCAATTAGTACTTGGCGAGCAACTTCAAGCGTTACTTGTTCTACAAATTCTAGGTCTGAGCTGTAATGAACGCTTACATCTACAGGTACACTCAGCTCTTTTTCTGGGTAAAAGTAATTAATAATACGCGATTTAGAAAGCTGACTATTAGGAATAATAATCATATTATTTGGCAGCATTTTAACCCACGTAGAGCGCCAACCAATTTTTTCTACAAAGCCTTGCTCCTTTGACTCAAGCTCAATAAAATCCCCCACACGTATGGGTTTATCTATAACAAGCTGTACGCCCGAAAAAAAGTTTTCAAGGGTGGGTTGCAGGGCGAGTGCTACAGCAAGCGAGGTAATACCCAATGAGGCAATAATAGGTGTAATAGAAATACCTAAAGTCCCCATTAAAACTAAAATCCCAACCGATAAAACGCTAACCCTAATAACGCCTTTAATAATACTTTGCGAGTTAAAAATTACCGCCGATTCTTTGCTGTAGTAATTAATAGTGCCAATAAAAAAACGGTCAAAAAATAAAATAATGGCCACTAAACCCAAAATAATATTAATGGTCGAAAACGAAATAAAGTGCGCTATAGACTCATTTTTTATTAAAAGGCCTTGCTCTATAATGGTGAGAAGCACAATTATTGTGCAAAGAGTGAGCGGTTTAGAAATTGACTCTATAAATAAGCTGTCAAAAATAAACTTAGTATGAGAAGTCCATTTTTTGAGCCAGTACATTATAAAAAAGCGGATACAAAACAAGGCTATAGTTAACGTAACTAAGCAAATAGCAATAACAGCCCAAGGCTGCTCTGTTAGGTTATAAAACGTATTAACAGACATTACAGATCCCTTTTTTAAAAACTTAAAGGGTAAAGCAGCAAGTTATGTACCTATATGAGTAGAGGGCTGTATTTATAAAGTAACTCAGGTTATTAAAAGGTAATATAACTGGCAGCCAGAGCGTGCCAGTTATATTTTTAGTATGGCTTAATTTAGCTTTAGATTACATAGACTCAAGTGTTTTACCACGGGTTTCTGTAATGTATTTAGCCACAAAAAATATGCTAATAAGTGCCGATAAAGCATAAAAGCCGTACGCACCTGCAAGGCCAATGTTAGCCAGCATAATAGGGAAGGTCATGGTAATGGCAAAGTTAGCAATCCACTGCGCGCTTGCAGCAACAGCAAGCGCTGCACCGCGAATACGGTTATTAAACATTTCGCCTAATAACACCCACACAACGGGGCCCCAACTTAAACCAAAAAATACCACAAATAAGTTAGCCATTATAAGCGCAAACGTACCCATGTTATCGCTAAGGGCAAGCTTGCCTGCTTCATCAAGGCCTGCGCTGCCAAATATATAAGTAAGCGCGCTTAAGCTGATAAACATACCAATACTGCCTACTAATAGCAGTGGCTTACGGCCAATTTTGTCAACAAGGGCAATAGCAATAAAGGTCGATACAATATTAGTAGTACCCGCTAATACATTTATAAATAACGATTGCGACTCATCAAACCCAGCAGCTTGCCAAAGCTCAGAGCCGTAATAAAATACCACGTTAATACCTACAAATTGCTGAAACACACTCAGCGCAACACCCGCCCAAACAATTGGGTGAACTTTTTTACTGCCATCAATAAATAAATCGCGAATACTCGGCTTTTTATCGCTATGCAAGGAGCTTTTAACATCGCTTATTTGCGCAGCAACGTTGTCGTTAGAAATTTTACTAAATACCGTTTTTGCATCGTCTACTTTACCTTGTGCCACTAAATAACGAGGCGACTCAGGAATAAGCAACACACCCACTAAAAACAGTATTGCAGGCACCAGCTCAGCCCAAAACATCCAGCGCCAAGCGGCTGTATCAAGCATTAAAATATTTTGCGCGCTACCTGCTGCATCAGCAATTAAATAGTTACTTAAAAACGCAGCAAACAAACCCAATACAATAGCGAGTTGCTGTAATGTAGCTAAACGACCACGAAGGGCTGGTGGCGCAACCTCTGCAATATAAGCTGGCGCCAATACCGATGCAGCACCAATACCTAAGCCACCAAATAAGCGGTAAAAAATAAACTCGGCCGAGCTTTCGCTAATGCCTGAGCCAAACGCACTAATGGCAAAAATAATTGCGGTGATGATCATAATTGCACGGCGACCAAACTTATCAGCCAGCGGCCCCGCAGCAAGTGCCCCCACGGCGCACCCTAATAATACCGAGGCCACATTAAACCCCGTAGCTACACTGCTTGAATTAAACGCATTACCGAGTGCCGACACTGTGCCGTTAATAACACCCGAGTCAAAACCAAATAAAAAGCCACCAATAGCAGCCACGGCAGAGATAAAAATTACGTAAAAAAGAGAGGTGTTTTCAGCTGTGTTGGCTGAGTGGGAAGGCGGTGTGTGCGTTGTCATTATATGCCCTGAAAGTTAACTTAAATAAAAAAGAGCATAATATCGTAAAGCGCTATGGCTGAATACATTTGTGCAGGTATAAAGGGTTTGGCGTGTATAAATTGAGCCGTTTTTAAAGGTTTTAATTTAAGGGCATTAGCTTAAAAAGGCTTAATTTCAATAAATAATATACGCTTTATGGGCAGAGCCTGTTGAAGCAATATTACTGATTTCACTCGTTTCGGTGTGTTTTGCAATAACATAAACTGATTTTAAGTTATGTAATTGTTTACATGTGCTTATTCGCTGGTTAAGGTAAATACATTATAAAATAGGGACATTTACAGGTTCATAAAACATCAAATGTCATTGACTAAGTTGCTATGTGTAACCTATTAACCAATCGTTTCAATCTAATCGAATATATGTAAAAGGAAATTTTGATGCAAGTAGACATTTCTCTTCTTCTTAATAAAGAAGAATCACCAACGTTAGAGTTTAAAAGGCAGTGGTATTGGGATGATTCAACTCCTAACGGAGAAATGTCTGATAAATGGGGCGAGTTGCTTAAAGATTTAATATCTTTAGCCAATGGCTATATCAATAAGGTAGGTGAGCATCGCTACTTGGTTTTTGGGTATTCAGAAGATGAGAAGAAAACATATAGCCTTGATTTAAATAAAATTAAGCAGTTAAAAAATTTGATGAATTTCAAAAAGGTTCTTCTTCAAAAAATAGAGCGCTGTACCAAACCGGCTTTATTGGATATCAACATTGAAACGATTACTGTAGATTCCCATGTCTTATTAATTTTTGAAATACCCAGCCCAACTAGTCTAATTGAGTTACGAAGAGAGCTTAAAACTAAAACCCGTCACCTTGATGAAGGCGTTGTTTTGGTTCGTAAGGGTCAGAAAACTGATGAGATACGGACAGCTACGCCTGATGAAATCGAAAGTTTGAAATCTGAATTTGCTAAGTATCGAGATTCTTCTCTTTACAAAAAAATGAATGAAGAAGATGTGCCCGCGATATCTGAGAAGTCAATTGAAAAAACTATTCAGATATTTATTGATAAAAACTCAAGCTTTTCGCTGTCCGAAAACTTTCCAGTTAAAGAACGAAGATGGAAAGAAAATATTATTTATGAAGTCTATAGATTAAAAGATGGATTTTCAGGTTTAAGAGAGTTCGTTTACATCCATGAATCTTCTAATCAAAGTAAAACATTTGCAGATATTAAGCAGAAGCAATTAGTGAATAATTTATCGTCTGCGATAGTATTAATTGATAGGCCTAACATAAAGGATGTAGAAAGACGTAAGAATAATATTAAAAAAATATTTAAAACTGATTATGTTTTTTTTATTGATGAGTTTGGGTATGAACATTTATACAAGGATTGTATTCTACCTTATGAAAAGTTCAACCTGCCTGTTTACGTAGATGGATTATATGCTGATGATGAAGGTATTGATCTACCAGCAATTAATAGGCTCGATGAGTGGTTTAGCTCTGAAAATGAACCTCTTTTTGTTGTAAGTGGGCATGGTGGTATTGGTAAAACAACTTTAGCTAAACAGTTTTTAGACTCGGTAAGCAATGATGCATCAGAGACAGGCATACTCTTTATCGATTCAAAAGAAATTATTAGTGAGTTGTCTAGAAATTTTAGTATTGATAATAAGGTTTCAGACGTTTTTGACTTTTACAAAGCTTTGATGGATGCAGATGAGATTGAAGGTGCTCGTTTTGACAAAGAATCACTACAATTATCTATCGATAATGGAAGCTTAGTTGTTGTACTTGACGGTATTGATGAGGTAATTGCAAAGTTAGGAGACAAATTTGATGTTGAGCAGTTTATCACGTCAATATTTAAAGAGTACTCTTCTGGTTTACACAAAACTAAAGTGTTAATTACTTGTCGTGATCATTTTTGGAATGAAGTCGGTAAAAAAATACTCTTACCAGAGCTTACGTTAAAAGCCTTCAATGAAGGGTTAGCTCATGAGTTTTTTGAACAAAAGCTCAAAGGTGATAAAAAGAAAGTACAAAAGGCCATGGCTATGGCTGAAGATTTAGCTATCGAGACCTCTGTATCTTCAGATGGTGGTAATAGTAAAACATATATCCCCTTTTTATTAGACATGATTGGGTACCTAATTAACTCTAAAGATATCACAGGAAGTGAGCAAGAATGCTTTCATAGCAAATACTTAATTCCTGAAAATCATACAGATCAATTAGTAGCACAAGTTTGTCGACGTGAAATAGTTAAATTAGAGAGCCTATCTATTGATCAACAAGTAGAGCTTTTCATTAGGATAGCTTCAAATAAGCAAAATGGGATAAGCTTGTATGACATAAAAGAAGAGTTGAAAGGGATAACAACTGATTTTGATAATTCATTGATAGAAAAAATTAAGGGCCACCCCTTAATACAATGTGAAAATAACATGGTTTACTTTAGATACGATGTATTTGATACATATTTTAAAGCGCTATTAGTTTATGACTTTTTTAAACAAAAAGAAGCTAATGTTTTAACTGAAGAACTTGTTAGGATCGTTAGTGGCTATCTTAAGTTTGATAGTAGTTTTACCGAAGCGGTTGCCGATAAACTTATTCTAAATGATGAGTTAATTTTATTCTGTATAGATGTAATTGAAGATGTTGTGGCGATTGAAGGTATCAATCGGGAAATGTTTGTTTCTTCGATAGTTTCCTTCCTATTAACTCTTTTACAAAAAGGTAGTGAAAAGCAATCAAATGTAAACTCAAGAACAGAATTACTAGAAAAGCTTTTTGGTGAAAATAATCAATTGGTTGGAGTTTGTTTGGTCGATATATTCGGCGACTCAACTTCAAAGCCAACTTTCGATTTTAGAAACAAAGAACTAATAGGTTGTACCTTTAACAACTACGAATACTTTTGGGAGTGTAATATAGACGAGAATACAGTTTTCCACGACTCAATATTTAAGGATATAGACCCAAGGGCAGGCGTGAACTATAAAATACCTAAAGGCCTTTTTAGCAAAAGCTGTGATGTGACTTCAATTCAACATTTATTATCTGAAAAACAAGAAGAGTCAAACAATACCTTAGATGTAATTAAATCTGATTTAGAAAAAGTTTTTAGGCTCTTCTATCAGAGGGGGAACTTCTACCCAAGAAAGCAAGAAGAGGTGAGAAAGAAGCTTTCAGCAGTGAAGCTATTACCTGACTTAATGGATAAGGGGGTAATAAAAAATTACAAAGACCCCAAAAAACCAACGATGAAGCAATACCGAATTTGTGAAAGTTACAAGTCAGTAGTCGATTATATTGAGCAGGGAAGCCCTTCAAATGAATTCCAAAAGCTAATTCAAGAGTTCATTTAGTACGCGCCTAGTTAGTGGTTAAATTCATCAACCGCTAACCCATAACTAGCATAAATATTTTTAGCACTATTCATAGTGCTAAATTTCCCCCAGCCGATATCTTACACCTCAAAGTTATTAAAGTATTCTTTTTGCAATTCTATAGTCAGTGCTTTAGGGCGAATGCCTTGTACTAGGCTGTATACTTCTTCTTTTGTGTAACCTGCCGAATTTAAAAAAAGCGCAGCAACCAACCCTGTGCGGCCAGTGCCGCCTTTGCAATGAATGGCAATGGTTTGTTTTTGCTGTATGGCTTGTAGTATGTCTGTTTTGTGGGTGTTCCAGCTTGATGTAAAAGGCTGTTTGGGTGCTTCGTCGTCATTTATAGGTAAGTGAAACCAGGTTATATCGTGCTTTTTGCACTCAGTATTAATTGTTTGTACGTTGTTTTTTTCAAGCTCCTTTTGCGGCATAAGCGATAGTAGCATGTGAGTGCCAGCGGCTTTTAATGTAGCGATTGAATCCGCTAGGTTTTGTGTTTTTGTACCAGGGCAAGGCGTAAAAATAATATTTGCGCCGTTATTGAGTGATAAAACATCGTATGGGTGCGCGCTCATGGTAAGTCCTTTATTTTTAATAAATTTACTTTTATACGCTCACTATAGCGTGTTTTAGTTACAAGTTTAAGATTGAATAATAAGCACAAATGCTAGATACTGTTTTTATATACAGTTGTGGCGATGTTATGAAAAAAGAATTACCAGCAAAATACTATTTAGCGCATTTTAGAGAGCTTATTGAGTTTGTAACAAGTAAATGTATGCATTTACTTGAGCCCAAACACAGCCAATTTATTAGTAAAATTAACCAGCTAGATGAGCAAAGCCAGTGCATGTTGGCGCGTGTGTATTCGCGTAAGCCTTATTTAGTGCAGGCGCAATCGCTCAATTATGAAGAAATAACTTCGCCGCATCAGGCTATTTATACGCTAAAAACAGCGGGTATTTTATATGAGCCAAACGCACAGCATTACAAGCAGCTTATTGCGCATTTAACCAAGCCCATGTTGGTGGAGTTACTCAGTAATTACAGTGAGCAATTAAGCTTTAAAAAAAGCGCAGCTAAAGGTGAGTTGGTTACTATTGCGTGTCAGTTTTTTAGTGAGCGCACAGATGATCTTGCCCCTTTATCTAGCCAGTATGTCATTAATAACCGAGAAGATTATTACGAGTATTTTGAATTTTTATTTGCAGGGCGCTTAAGTAGTGGCGATGTAAACCATCAAAACCGCTTTGTTATGCGCGATTTAGGGTTAACCGCTACCCGCGAAGGGCACAGCGAGAGCTTGTCACGCTTTAATACACTCGCTGAGGCGCAATCTAATTACGTTTTAAATCGTTACCGTTTAGCGTTTAAAAACATCGGCAAAACAGCCGGTAATACAAAAGATGAAACCTTTGATGACAAAACCCCTTACACCGAGCTTGCGCATTTAGTATTGGCGCAACCGGCGCATGGCGCACAAGCGCACGACATTAAAAACAAACTGCTGGTTAGGCTGTATAAACAACTTAAAAATACCGATAGCGAACTTGCCTTTAGCCTACTTGAAGGCTGCACCGATTACGCCGAAGCACAAGAAATTCAAATAAGAGAGCAATACCGCCTAGGTAATAAAGAGTGGGTTAAAGCGCAGCTAGAGCAAATTATAGAAAACCCGCTCACCGACGATTTACTGTACTTTGCTGATGACTTTTTAATGCGTAAGTTTAATAAACAAACGCGTTCGCGCTTAAGCACCATGCTGGCCGACACCCAGTGTGTGCTTGAAATTGACGAAATTTACCGAGGCGATGTAGAGCAAGGTGTAAATGAGCATTACAGTGCAAAAGGGTTAACGGTTTTTAACACCGAAAACACCTTATGGCAAAGCTTGTTTGGCTTAGTATTTTGGCACGAGTTATTTATTGAATCGCCTTACCCACCGTGTAATGAATTTGATATTTACCCGCAAGTTTTACAGCTTGGTAATTTTTATGAAGCACAAAGCACGCAAATTGACGCACGTTTAAAAAGCTGTAGCACTAATCAGGCGCTGCTTAATTTGGTATGTAAGCATGCCGCGCAGTATTTTGAGCAGCCCAATGGTTTATTTAGATGGCGCAGCAATTTATTAGAGCCACTAGAGGCACTTATTTTAAACAGCCCGCTTGAAGCGTTAATTGCGCACTTAACGGCTATGAGCAAACACTATTTACAGTTAAAAGATGGTTACCCCGACTTAATGGTTATTAATAATGGCCAAGTACATTTTGAAGAGGTAAAAGCCCCAGGCGATAAACTTAGGCGCAACCAATTAACCACCATTGATAATTTAAAAAATGTAGGTTTTACAGTACATATTGCTGCAGTTAAGTGGTTTGTAGACCCTAACCGTATTTACAGCGTGGTTGATATAGAAACCACGGGTGGCTTAAAAGGCGGTAACCGTATTACCGAAATAGGCGTAGTTAAAGTGCAGCACGGTAAAGTGATTGATACCTGGACGACTCTTATTAATCCGCAGCGCCATATCCCAAGCTTTATTACTAAATTGACCGGCATAAGCGATGGCATGGTTTACAACGCGCCTGTATTTGCCGATATAGCACAGCCACTACTAGATAAACTTGCAGGCAGTATTTTTGTAGCCCATAACGTAAACTTTGATTACGGTTTTATAAAAAAAGAATGCGAGGTTGCAGGGCACTTTTTTAAAATGCCAAAAATGTGCACCGTGGTTGAATCGCGCAGAGCGTTTAAAGGGCTAAAGTCGTATTCGCTTGGTAACCTTAGCGCGCATTTTAATTTAAATTTAACTAGCCATCACCGCGCATTGGCCGATGCTACCGCCACTGCCGAGCTGTTATTGCTGATCCAAAACAGTGAAACGCTAACGCAGTAAACGAGTAATTTATATTTAAGGGTATGAAACTTAAGTAATTAAGTAACGTTATTATAATTTTTTATTTATTTTTGGAATAAAGTGTTTTTGTAAATCGTCTTCTTTATGTCAATCCGACAAACTAGAGGACAAAACAATGACTAAATTAAATAAAATTGTAAGCGTAATGATGTTAAGCGGTGTGTGTACTTTTACAGGTGCAGTGCATGCCGCTGATATTGAACTATCTCAGTCAACGTCGGCGCAGCAACAAACATCTACATCTATTGCGCTTTCACAAAATGGTTTAACAGCCAGTGGTAGCAACGAGTCAAACGTATCTAACGATACACAAGTAACGGCTGATGATTCGCAAAACACAGATTCAACGGCGAATAACACGCAAACTCCAGTGCAAGAAAGCAGTGAGGCCGCAGAGCCTGTAAATTCATTAGTTGCATCTGCCAGCTCATCTTTAAATAATGCATTAAATGCATCGGCCTCGTCTTTAAATACCTCAGGCAATACCACAGTCAATACAGCGCTTGATGCAACAACGCAGTTAACCTCATCGGCGGGTAATTTAACAACCGCTGTGAGCCAGTCGTCATTACTTTCTGTTACCTCTGAACAAGGCGCTCAGCCAGACACCACAGATACACCAGCCGATGCCTCTTTACTTTCAAATGTAAGTAGCGCTACCGATTCAGTTACACAAGCTGATGCAACTAATGCAACTAATGCGCTTAATGCGGGTGAGCTTACAAACCAATTAGCAATTACTAATACGGCTGCAAACTCAGTGAGCTCTGCACTGCAAGTGGGTGATGCAATTAATACCAGTAATGAAGTAGTAAGCAATGTTCAGCAATCTTTAATTGCCAGTGTGCAAGATAGTACGGTTAGCAGTTTACAAAGCACGGTACAGCAAAGTGTTAGTGGGCAGGTGAGTGCAGCGGTCACGGATCAAATTAGTAACGATGTAGCACTTAGCACCGCAAGTGAAGTAGTAACCAACATTACTAACGATTTAGACCTAGGCCTTTAATACGCCAAGTACTTGCACAAATGCCGAATGGGGAAACCTATTCGGCCTGTTGGAGAATAAATATGAAAGCAGTTATAACCGCCACATTGTGTGTTTTTAGTGCCCAAGCGGTGCTTGCACAAACTAACCACATTAAAACAGCTGAGCAAAATAAACCCTTTAAAAGTAGCCTTGAGGTAAATGCAGATGCAGAAGTTGGGGTATTAAGTAATTCGGCGTTGTCGGTTCAGGAGCTTGATGATATTTCGTCGCAAAGCGACAGCGGCATAAAAACCGCAGCCGGTGTTAGTGCAAAATGGCAAGTAACCAAAAGCACTAAATTAACCTCAAGCTATAAGTTTGAACAACAAGACTACGATGAATTTGATCAATACGATTTAGACCTGCATCAATATGGTTTAGATGGCAGCTACAGCTTTAATAGCCATGAGGTAGGGGTTCGTTACGATGGCGCAAAAGCAAATGTAGATGGCGATACATTTTTACATTTTAATCAAGCCAGCGCCTACTATGGCCATTTTTTAAACCCGCATACGTATTTGCGTATGAGTGTAAAAACCAAAGCTAAACGTTTTGCTACTGCAAAAGCACGTAATGCCGACGGCGTAGGCGGCGATGTAGCGCTTTATCATTTTATAAATAATGGCCAAACCATGCTAATGGCAGCGCTAAGTGCCGATAAAGAAAACGCCGACGACAACCAATACGACTTTAACGGCTACGGTTTTACTACTAAAGTTACGCACAAATTTACGGCCTTTAATGTGGCTAACAAAGTGGGGGCTGGCTGGCGTTATCAAAATAAAGATTACGATGAGCAAACAACGGATGATATTTTTGAGCAAATACCGTCGCGAGATGAGCACCGAAATGTCGTTAATGCGTTTTATAACCTAGCTTTATTTGAGCACGTAACATTAATAGCCGAGGCTGAATATGGCGATTATCAATCAAAGCTTAGTAGCAATACCTATACGCAATCGGTTTTATCGGCGTCAGTTAAAGTGCATTTTTAGGTGGGTAAATGGCACCATAACCAAAGGTGGTGTCTTTGCCATGCTCGCCTAAGTCGATGGCAAGCGATGTAAGCTCGTTAAGTGCTTTGGTTTTATTATTACCATGCTTTAACAATAAACAACTTAATGCCGCGCTTACATGCGGCGCCGCCATTGACGTACCCGACTCCCTTCCAAATTTTCCATTGCCTTGGCTTGTAACAACATTTACACCAAGGGCTGCAAAGTCTATGTAATCGCCTTTATTTGACCATCTATAAATTTGGTTTTGTGAATCAATAGCACTTACCGCTATCACGCTTTTATACGCACCTGGGTATAACGGCTGCGACGCCGGCCCTTGGTTACCTGCAGCAGCTACAATTAACACGTTTTGTTTTATTGCTGCAGTAATACTTGCTTCTAAAACTGCGTTATTTGGCCCTGTTAGGCTCATATTTATTACGGGTATTTTATTACTGACTAGCCAGTTAAGTGCTTCTACTATGGCAAATAATGTAGCCCCTTGAGCATATTCAGATTGCCTATAAAACACCTCGGCACTGTAAAGCATGGCACTGCCTAAAAGTGGGTTAAGTTTTGCGCCTTTACCTGTAATTAGCCCTGCAATGGCGGTGCCGTGTAAATTTGGCGAGCTTAACCCTTGTGGTAAAAAGCTTTGCGTAGTGATATTTGCGCCTTTAAAAGCACTGTGTTTGGTATTAATGGCGCTGTCGATCATGCCAATTTTTACGCTTTGTGTGCAGTAGGGGGCAATAGAGTTATTTGGTGTTACTTTTTCGGTAGGCTCGCCAGTTTGCGCCTGGTATATGTGGTTTCGGTCAAGTATTGCAGACTCATCTAAGTTAAGTGCTTTTAATAACTCACTTTTAGAATTAACACCTTGGGGCACGTTAAAGCGCACTAAGCTCATGTTAAGTGCGTTGTAATTTTTTACCGATACAATGGTTACATTTTGCTGCTTTAGGGTATTAAGTTGTTGGCTATTTGCCATTAATAACCATTGGCGCTCTATTGCCCTAAAGCCGTTTTCTAGCTCTCTTTCTACAAATGCGGTGTTTTGGCTATTTATATTAATGTTAAGCACATTGGGTAAGCTGCTAATTGGCTCACTAATTTGCGCTTTTAGTTCATCAATCGATATTTGTGGAACAGGCACCGGAAGCGGCAGGCGTTGTGCGCGCTCTATAGTTTGTTCAATACGCTGCTCTATTGGGTTTAACTGCCCAAGCACTTGATCGACTTTTACTATATTGGCAGAGCTCGTTGCGCTAAATATGCAAAGCGAAGCGGCTATTATGTGTTTAACGCGTGTGTTTTTAATATTCATAGTGGGTTACTTCTATTAAATTTATCATGCTGCTTAGTTAACGTTTAACACATAAAAATATTTCATTATTCAAATTATTTTGATTATTTGGGAATAAATGTTTTTTTGAATCGTCTTCTTTATAAAAGGGGTAAAAATCAATGAACGAAACTCTAAAAACCTTATTGCCCATGCTGAGGCGTTTTGCCTATTCGCTAACGGGTAGTAAAGCAGATGCAGACGATGTAGTGCAAATAACAATTGAAAAACTATTAGTAAAAGGCATTCCGGATGACGTTGAGCCTGCTAAATGGGCGTTTAAAATTTGCCGCAATGTGTGGATAGACGAATACCGCTCACGCAAGGTAAGGCAAAATACGGCCCAGGCCGATATATTACCAGAGCCAATTACAAGTAATGAACACCAAACACTCGAAAACAAACAAATGCTTAAAAATGTAAATACCGCACTTGGGCAATTACCCGAAGAACAACGTGCCATAGTATCGCTGGTGGCAGTGCAGGGCATGGCCTATAAAGAAGTCGCACATACACTCGATATACCTATAGGCAGTGTAATGAGTAAATTATCACGAGCACGCAGTACACTTTATAACTTAATAAAACCCGACTTTAAAAAGGAGCAAGTATGAACATTAACGACGAAACACTTAGCGCCTTTTTAGACTCAGAGCTAAGCGAGCACGAAATGGAGCAAGTGCGCAAAGCCCTTGAAACCGATGATGAACTAGTAATGCGACTTGCAGAGCTAAGCGAAGTAGACATGCGAGTAAAAGAGCACGCAACAAGTATTGATGACGCACCCCTTAGTGAATCATTAGCTAAAACGGTTGCAAAGCTTGATACAGCAACGACTAAAAACACGTTAAATAGCAATGTAGTGGCGTTAACGCCTTGGCAAAAGGTTAAACACTCGGCTAATAAAGGTTTAGCAATAGCTGCAAGCGTTGCCGTGGTATTTGGTATTGCAATGACTAGTTATTTACAACCCAATGAGTCGCAAAATTTAGTAGTCAGTAACATAGCCACAGCACTTAATACACAGCTAAGTAGCGGTGAGTATAAGCAAAGTGATGGCTCAGTATTTAGTGCGCAGCTTAGTTTTAAAAATCAGCAAGGTGAGCTTTGTAGGCAGTATGCGCTAAGCTCAAACAATACCACGCAAACAAGCATTGCTTGTAAAACGCAAAGCGGCTGGCAAATTAAAGCGCAAACAGCCACGCAGCAAAGTGATAATGGCGCGCAATATCAAACGGCGTCTAATAGCAGTGAGTTAGATGCTGTTATAGACAGCATGATAAGCGGCGCACCACTAGATAGAGCGCAAGAGCAGCAAGCAATTAGTGCAAAGTGGCAGTTAAATAAATAATAATGTGTATAAAACGAGGTGAATGATGAAAACATCTATTTTAATTATCAGTATTTTACTTATGGCGGGTTGCGCATCTAAACCTGATTACCGCGCCGCGAATAATGGCTCACAAGGTTACAGTGAGCAAAAAATTAGCGACGATCAATACCGCGTAGAGTTTAAAAGTGTGTCAAACAACGTAGCTGACGCCGGTGACTATGCATTGTTACGCGCGGCTGAACTTACCCAAGCGCAAGGCTACGACTGGTTTGTTGTAACAAATAAAGAAACCTTTGTTGAGTCTAAATCGCAAGCGCCCGCATCATCTATTAGTGCATCACACAGCCAGCAATATGAGCGAAACTGCGGTTTATTAACCTGCGAAACACGCGTACGCCCGAGCAATAGCGTAGGCGTACAAGTGAGTAACAGTGATAAACGCAAAGAAGTACACACCCTGATTGACATTAAAATGGGCAAAGGCATTAAACCCAGCGATAACAGCTATAGCGCACAAGATTTAATTGAAAACTTAAGCAAAAAAGCACAAAAGTAAGCGCTTTGTAAAAGCACTTAGCTTGTTTTAGCTAAGTGCTTTTTTCGTGGTAAAAAACCAGTAACCAACATAGTACCCACAATAACAAATAATGCGCCTAATAATGTATTTGGCCCAATTTGCTCATCTAAAATTAAATGTCCCCAAAAAATGCCAAATAGCGGAATTAAAAACGTGACAGTGAGTGCTGAAGTTGGGCCTATATCTTCAATAAGCTTAAAAAATAAAATATAAGCAAGCGCTGTACACACTACGCCAAGGGTTAAAACGCCGAGCATAACGTTGGTGGTAGGAACTTCACGCATTGGCATAAATAAAATAAGGGGCAGTACCATAAAACTTGCTGCCCACATTGAGCCGTGTGCGTTATCGAACGGTGCAAGCTTTGGCGCATTTTTTGTGTAATGGGATGCAATGGCATAGCAAAGCGAAGCGCTCAATGCTGTTACTATGGCTATTATTGATTGACTATTTAATACAAAATGGTTTTGCCCAACTAAAATTGCCACGCCTATTAAACCCAACAGCAAGCCTAAAACCATACTCTTAGTAGGCTTGGTTTTACTCCAAATAATACCCACAACAGCGCCCCAAATAGGGGTTGTTGAATTTAAAATAGATAACGTAGATGCGCTAATAGTTTGTGCGGCATAAGCAAAAAGTAAAAAAGGCAGAGCAGAGTTAAGTGCGCCAATTATAAAAAAGTGCTTTTTGTGTTGGATAAACGCTAATCGGCGCTTTAAATACAGTGCAACTATAAAAAGTGTGAGTGCCGCAAAGCCGACTCTAAATTCTATTAACACCGCGGGCCCTAAACTATTAGCAGCCATTCGCATAAATAAAAATGAGGCGCCCAAAATTGCAGCCAGAAAAAATAACCTAAGTAAACTTGCTAAGCTCATGATAGTATTTTAATTATACAAATTAGATTACAGAATAACAGGCTTTGCAAAGAGTGTAAGCCAGATTCGGTACTCGCATATAAAAATAATAAAAGGACTAGTTATGGCTAGGTGTTTAGGGGTTACAGCAATTTTGGTTGTGGGTTTACTAAGTGGGTGTGGGTCGACCCCAGTTAACCTATACAGCGACAATACAATGAAGAAAAAAGAATACAATGGCATTAAAGCGTATAAAAAGGGGCTGTACGAACAAGCTTTTTATGATTTAAAAGAGCCCGCAGCACTTGGTTATAAAAGTGCACAATACACGTTGGCATTTATGTTTTTAAAAGGCCAATACTTGGAGCAATCTACTAAACTCGGGATGGGCTGGCTAGGCGTTGCAAAAGAAGCGGGGGTTGAAAATTGGTCTGCGCAATACGATGCATTTTACAGTGCAGCGACTACGCAGCAAAAACAACAAATAGACCAAACAGTGGCGTTGTATATAGCGCAATTTGGCGTTAAAGCACAAAATATGACCTGTCGACGCTCAACTTCGCCTAGGCGTACATTTGGTGAAGTTAAAATTGATTGTACTAAGCACGACGGTAGCGTTACCGAGCACGATATACAAACAATAGAATAGCGTTATGGCTTTTCTAGCTTTTTTTCAAAGTCGCTTTTTACAATATCGAGTGCTTTTAAAACCTCTTCTGGGGCAACGTCGTGTTGCTCCAAAAGCATAATTAAATCTACTGCCAGTTTTACATGTGTAGGGGCTTGATCAAGTGGATTGTTCATTTAGATCTTTCTTTTTAGATATTTGACTAATGGCGACATCAATAGCAGTTTGAACGCGCTCTTCCATATGAATTCGCTCACTTTGTGGCAAATAAAAGGCCATATCTACATCGTAGCGAATATAGCGAGGGGGAAGTTGATTGAGCACCGTACAACAAAAGTCGGCCATAACATCTTCGTTGTAAACTTTATCTAGTTTACGTTTAAGGATTTCTTCAACCACTATTTTTTCGTAAAAGTTATGTATGTCTTCATGTAATCGCATCTTGCTTCCCTAAATATCCATTGCATTTTATGAGTTTATACTAAGGCTGGGTATAAATCGACAGCAGCTTTAAATAGTTGTTTATGAACATTAATTAACGAATTTACATTACGCTGATAGCCCCCGCCAAGTGCACACATGAGTGGGATGTTATTCATTTTACAATAATTGAGTATGTAATAGTCGCGATTGTAAACTCCCTCAAGGGATACATTAAATAGGCCAAGCTCGTCTTTTTGGTAAATATCTGCCCCTGCGTTATATAAAATAATGTCGGGGTTGTGAATGCGAACGCAAAATTCGAGTGCCTGTTCAAGGGTAGTTAAGTAGTCGGCATCTGTAGTGTTGGCCGGCATTGCAAAGTCGTAATCGGATTGCTGCTTTAAGCGCGGAAAGTTTTGTTCACAATGTATAGAGCAAGTGATTATATTACTTTGGTTTTGCGTTATTTGTGCGGTGCCGTCGCCTTGATGTACATCGCAATCAAAAATTAAAATAGTGTCGGCTTGATCTGTATTTATTAAATGAGCTGCTGCAATAGCAAGGTCGTTAAAAATACAAAAACCGCTGCCGTAATCACTGTATGCATGATGATAGCCACCACTTAAATTAGCGCTAAAACCATGCTTTAGCGCGTGTTCGCTACCTTGAATACTTGCACCAACCGATAATAAAGTGCGCTCTACCAATTGTTCTGAATAAGGAAAACCCATTTTTTTAATGGCTTTATTATTAAGTGACCCGTTTAAAAAGTCATTAATATAAGCTTGATTATGGCAAAGCGAAAGCTGAGCAGGCGTTGCTTTTATAGGCGAAGTAAAATGATTAGCCGTTAAGCCTAGATCTTCAATTTCTGCTTTGAGCAGTTGGTATTTCTGTATTGGAAAGCGATGGCGCTCAGGAAGCGTTAGAGCAGAATAAAGCGGGTGATAAAAAAACTGCATTAGCGTAATTGTTGTTTTTCGACTTGTTGAATTTTATCTTCGGTGGCCGAAATTGCTTTTCGGCATCTGCCTAATCGAGCATGTGTTGTTAAAATTTCCATATTAAGCTTTTGTGCTTGCGCTGGTGTGGCTTTTTCCATTTGCAGCTTACGCTCTTCAATCATTAATACCAGGCGGCGTTCAAATTCATGGTTTTGTTTAAGCTCGTCGTATAGCTCGTGCGACGATTGCATTATTTTTTGCACGGCTTGTTTATAAACTTTATTTTTTGGGCGTGGTTTAAAGTGGCTTTTGTTTTCTTTTGTCCAAATAGGCGTTGATTTAATAACACTAAACACGGCTTGCACTTGATTACCTATGCGCTCAAGAGCGTAAGTATATGCGTGGCGATGTTCACTTGGCGGTAGGCTTGCTATTTCATCTTCTATTTCTGTTACGTAGTCGGCAAGGTTCATGCTTTTAGTACTAAATACGCCGCGATCAAACAAGCTTGGCTGCGCTTGCATATAACGGTTTTTAGAAAACAATTTAGCTTTATCAAATTGCTCGGCTTGTTGCTTCAATGTGGCAACTTGTTGGCGTAATTTATCTAAAGCGTTTGCTAGCATTTTATAGGTAAGCCTCGTAAATAAGTTTTAATGCTAAAAGTATAACCATTGTATTAAATACCGGGCGTATAAATTTTCCGCCAAAACGGATGGCTGAGTGTGCACCAATCCAAGCGCCAAACATAATAAATAAACCCATAATTAAGCCCAGTAAAAAGTTTACGTGGCCAAGCGCTACAAAGGTTATGAGCGATATAAAGTTAGATACAAAGTTCATTGAGCGAGCCAAACCACAATTGAGTAAAAGGCTCATTTTATATAGTAAGCTATTTGAGGCAGTCCAAAACGTACCGGCACCTGGGCCTGCTACGCCATCAAAAAAACCTAAAGCTAATCCTTGCAACCACTGTTTAACTTTTAAAGCGGGGCTTTTTGAAGGTAGTTCGTCGCCTTGCGTGGTACTTAAGCTGCCAAATAAGCTATAGCATGCCACCATAATTATAATGATAGGTAAAAGCTTGTTTAAAAAATCAATACTTAAATGATCAACAACAAGTGTACCAATTAAAGCGCCTATGCCTGTGGCAATAATAGAGCTTGCCCAAAACTTAGGACTAAATAGGTTTTTTTTATAATAAGTATAGCTGGCGGTTAAAGAGCCAAAGCTTGCGGCAAGTTTATTGGTACCAAGCGTTACATGCGGCGGTAAGCCTGCGGTTAATAGTGCGGGTACGGTAAGCAACCCGCCGCCACCGGCTATTGCATCAATAAAGCCAGCAGCAAGTGCCGCTGCACATAAAACTGCCAGTGTGGTTGGATCTAAAGCAAGTTCAAACATTAATAATCAATTTGTCTTTTAAAAGGTGGTAAGGTGTCGAGCATGGCTTTGCCGTAGCGCTTGGTAATTAAGCGCCTATCGAGAATGGTTATACAGCCTTCATCGCTCTCTTTTCGCAGCAGTCTACCACAGCTCTGTACCAATTTCTTTGCGGCATCGGGCACTGTGATAGACAAAAACGGGTTACCGCCTTTACTTTGTACAAATTCTGCTTGGGCTTCTTCTATTGGAGACGTTGGCACAGCAAACGGTATTTTTGTAATAATTAAATTTTCTAAATATTTACCAGGTAAATCAAGCCCTTCTGAAAGGCTTTGCGTACCAAATAAAATACTGCCTTTGCCAGCATCAATATTTTGAGTGTGCTTTTTAAGCAATGCTTCTCGCGACATTTCGCCTTGTACTAATAAGTTAAAACCTTTTGTTCTAAGAAACTTAGCCACATGGTCCATTTGCCAGTACGAGGCAAACAAAACTAGGTTAGCTTTTTTAGTACTTAAATACTCTGGCAGAGTTTGCGCTAAATGGTCGCTAAACGCTTTGTCGGTTGGTTCTATTTTACTAACCGGAATTCTAAGTGTTGCTTGTTTAGGGTAATCAAAAGGTGAGGGGACCTTAATAAATTTAACGCCTTCTTCTTTTGCTAAACCACTTTCGTAAGCAAAATGATCAAACGAACCTAGGGCACTTAAAGTGGCAGAGCATAAAACTGCACCGGCGCATTCATTCCACAATTTATCTTTTAGGTAGTAGCCTACTTCAATTGGGCAGTCGCTTAATAAATGATCGTGATGGCTTTTATACTCTAAGCGCTTTATCCACCTAGCGTGTGGTGTGCCTTCACCTTTATTTGCATAGCTATACCAAAGTTTATTTAACTGCTCTAAGCGGTTTATGTATTGTCCGCTTTCGGCTAAGACAGGGTCAGCAACGTAGGGTTTTATGTCACCATCGCTTACATCTTGGGTGAGGGTGTCGTGCATTTTGTTTAAGCAACGCAGTGCATCTAGTGTGGCATCGCTTATATCTTTAGCTTTGCTATGCAATGATTTAGGGATTTCGCCGTGCTCAAACCGGTACGTATCGTCTTTTGAGTATTCAAAGTCGGCGTTATCGAGAATATCACGCACTACTTTTAAATCTTTATTGGCGTCGTTAATGCTGTCGCACAGTTTGAAGTTTTGACCAATGGCTTTTTGACCAACTAATACCTTAGACATTTTGCCACTAAATTTGGTGAGTTTATCTAGCCAGTCTATGGTGCCTTTAATAGTGGCTGCCGCTGATGAAAAGTCGCGGGTAATATGCGCAAGGTGATGCGCTTCGTCTATTACATAAATAGTATTGTCGGGCTCGGGTAATATTTTACCGCCACCTAAATCTAAATCAGCTAGTAATAAGGAATGATTAATTACGAGTACATCCATTTGCATAAGCTGATTACGAGCAAGCTGAAACGGGCAGGTTTGGTGGGCTTTCATTTGGCGCTGACAGGCATGTTTATCACATGCAATTAAATTCCAAACTCTGTCGGGAATGGTGTCGGCCCAGCTGTCTCTATCGCCTTGCCATTTTTTATTAATGTATGCATCGTATAAATCTTTGAGGCACTTGGTTTCCATATCACTTAATGGTGAGGTAAGTGTAGGCATAAACTCCATTTGCGTTTGGCTATCACCATTAACTGCGTTATGTAGTTTATGTGCACAAATGTAGCGCTGCCTACCTTTTACTAGGTCAAACTTAAAGTCGAGCCCAGAATGCTTTTTAAAAAAAGGCAGCTCTTTAGCAATTAATTGCTCTTGCAATGCCACGGTAGCCGTAGAAATTACCAGCTTCTTTTTTTGTGCAAGGGCAAGCGGTAACGCACCTAAACAATAAGCAAGTGATTTACCTGTACCTGTGCCTGCTTCAATTACGCATATGCGCTGCTTTTTATGGTATTCGCCGGCAAGCGTTTTTGCTATTTCGGCGACGAGGTAGTTTTGGCTACTACGCGGACGATAATCAGTTAGGTTATTAGCCACATGCTGGTGTACTTGCCTAATTGTTTTTTTTAGTGAGTCAGAAAGCATGGGATGATTTGCCTAAACTATGTATATAATTACAGTGCTATGGATTTTAGAGTCATAAGAGTGTAACTACAAGCAACGATGAGATTAATTTAGTAATTTAATTAATGGTTCTAGATACGGCTTAAATTTTTTCCAGTCGTTTATGGCGTCTTTGTAGATAGGTTGCCTTACCTGTTCTGAGCTGGGTGTTAAAACAGGGCGTTTAGAATTATAAAAAGAGTAACAGCTTTCTTCTATTTCAATAGAGCAAAAACTCATTATTTCTTTTACAGTTGAGTCAAAGTTTTTGATTATGTGCTCATATTGAACGCTCAGAATATCATCTGAGTAAAGCGCCTTCCAATGCTCCATAAGCTCACAGTGCTTATTTATATATTGAGCTAGATTTTCAAAGCTATATGAGTATGTATGGCCTTCTGAGAAAGTATGTTTGTATAGGCTCCATGCTGTTGCTTTGTTATCTCGTCTAACATCAATTATTTTAGCATTGGGGAATAAAGACTTTATTAACGCAATATGTTGATAGTTAGCAGGAAGTTTATCAATAAAAATAGGCTTTTTGTTCCTTAAGGGCTCAATAAATTTAAGGTAGCGCTTTGAAAGATCTATAAGGGCTTGCTCTGTAATATTGTCTAAACCGTAAGGTGTTGTTGAAGTGTTTTTTTGCTCTAATAATTTAGCAATAGATATAATTTCAGTTAACTCATAGCTTGCATCTACCTTTGAGTGGCTAGCTAATATTTGTTCTATCAATGTAGAGCCGCTTCTTGGCATCCCAACAATAAAAACTAATTGAAAAGGTGGTGATGGAATGGTTGGTAGTTTTGTAATTAGATCTTTATTTATCGATTTTACACAGCGTGTATCAAATTTACTTTCGCGATATTTAATGTGTTTATTTTTTATTAAGTTACCGGCTTTATAATGATTAAAAGCAGTCTTACAGTCGTTTTTTTGCTCATACGCTTTACCTAGTGCAAAGTGTATGAATGCTTTTTTAGTTGGTTGAAGTAATGAGGTTGAGAGGGCTTCTAAGTCTTTTATTTCGTTATCTGTAAACTTATAAGTTTTTAAGTTAGCTAAGTTCCAATAAGTTTCTGTATTAGTGTTATCTTTTTTTAACGCTGCTTTATATAAGTCGATTGCTTGAGCTGAATCACCAATAATTTTTTTAATATTGCCCATTCTCAGTAAGCAAATAGAAGGGTGGAAGTTTTGCTCTTCTAATACAGAGAAAAGCTCAAAAGCAAGTTCAAAGTTCATTTGCTTAACATGACATGCTGCTAAGAGGCTCGTCATGCGAGGTGAAAGATCCACATTATCTAACTCTGATGTAACTTGGATAAATTCACTAAAGTGCTTTGTATTAAAAAGCGTTTCTAAATAATTGAAAGTAACAGTGATAGAAGTTGGATTACAATTAAAGTTATATTGAGATACTTTAAAATATGTTTGCAAATCACCTGCTTTAAATGCTGCTTCGCTTAACAATAGTAAGCATCGCTTTTCGTTTGGAACTAATTTTAATAAGTCCTGTATTATTTTTTGTGTGTTTTTAAAGTCACTCTTACGTAACTCTTCTTTGGCTTTCGATAATTGCTGATTAAACCATGATATCATTTCGTACTGTTTATAGGCTTCACGTTGATTACTTAACTCTTCTATCTCTTCATAGCACTTTGATAAGTGGAGCCAAGCTTGGTCTAATTCTGGTTGGCTATTAGTGATAGTGGTTAGTAGAGGAATAGCTTCTACATATAGTTTTTTTTCAATTAAATTTAATGCTTCTTTAAGCAGTTGCTCGTTAATCATTTTTACTCTTTTATTTATTGATTTAACTTACATTTACATAAAACTTATAAAGGTTCTATCGTGTATTTAACGTCAGGTTTTGTACTTTCAGCTCAGGCTAATGATACAGCACATGGTTTACAATATGAAATTTGGTTAACCACCGAAAATGGACCAATTAAGACCGTATCTGATAGTGAAACGGCTCTGTTTTTTATAAAAAGCGAAGATACAAATATAGTTAATAATGTTTTAAATGCAGAATCGGTTAACTTTTATATAAAACCTCTTGCTTTAAAAAACTTTCAGCAGCAAAAAATGAGTGCATGTTATTTTAAATCTTTAAGGCAATTTTATAGTGCAAGTAAAGCTTTAAAAAATAGCGGGATTACCTTATTTGAGGATGACATAAGACCAATTGATCGCTATTTAATGGAGCGCTTTATTAAGGGGGGTGCGTGGGTTACTGGTAATCATTTTGAGTATGAAAGTTATAGTGTAATTTTAAATGCTAAATTAAAAGCTAACTCTGATTATTCCCCCTCGCTTTCTAAGTTATCACTGGATATAGAATGTAATGAGAGCGGTGTATTGTTCTCTATTGGCCTGGTTGGGTGCGGGTTAGATTGTATTATAATGATAGGAGAGCCACAGTCGTTTGAACCAAGTGCAGGGTATACTATTATCTGGTGCGAGGATGAAGTTGCACTATTAAGATTGTTTGTAGAGCTAATTACAGAACATGACCCTGATATAATTATTGGTTGGAACGTTATTGAGTTTGATTTTTCCGTGCTTTATGAACGCGCGGAGGCTTTAGGGTTAAAATTAGCAATAGGCAGGGGAAAGCTTCCATTATATGTTCGTAAAGGTCACTTTACCCGTGTATCTATTCCCGGACGCTGTGTTATTGATGGGATCGATACGCTAAAAAATGCCACGTATAGCTTTGAAAGTTTTTCGCTCGCTAATGTTTCAAAGGAAATATTAGGGGAGTCAAAATTAATTGAGTCGAATAATAGTTTACAAGAAATTATTCGGCAATTTAATGAAGATAAGCTGTCACTTGCTGCATACAATAGGCAAGATTGCATACTTGTAAATAAAATTTTTGAAAAATTAAAGCTCCTCGACTTTGCTGTTATTAGAACCCAGTTAACAGGGCTTGAACTTGAAAAAAAAGGTGGCTCTGTTGCCGCTTTTATTAATATGTATTTACCACTTTTACATAGGAGTGGCTATGTGGCACCTAATATGGGGGACCACGGATTAACATTTGAAAGCCCAGGTGGCTATGTAATGGAGTCTTTACCTGGACTCTATAAAAATGTAATTGTTCTCGATTTTAAAAGTCTATACCCCAGTATTATGCAAACCTTTTATATTGACCCTCTTGGATTAATAGAAGGGTTAGCTAACCCTAGTAATAGTGTCGAAGGTTATAACTTCGCTAAATTCTCTCGAGAAAATCATCACTTACCTAAACTTATAAAAAGTTTAGCTTTACAGCGTCAGCTGGCAAAAGACCATAATGATCCTATGCTCTCTCAGGCAATTAAAATAATAATGAATAGTTTGTATGGCGTTTTAGGTTCTAAGGGATGCAGATTTTATGACCCAAGGCTGTCAAGTTCTATCACCCTGCGTGGGCACGAAATAATGCTACAAACTAAAAAGTGGATAGAGGAGTGTGGCTACAGTGTAATTTATGGAGATACAGATTCCACATTTATAAAATTAGACGATGAGTTAACTCATGATGAGTGCAATGAAATTGGAAAGTTTTTAGCTGATAAAATAAATACGGCTTGGGTTAGCGAGATTAAACAAACACATAATCTAACAAGTCATTTAGAAATAGAGTTTGAATCTCTTTATAGTCCTTTCTTTTTACCTACAATCAGAGGTAAGTCAGTTGGCTCTAAAAAGCGCTATGTTGGTCAATTAATAAAACACAATGAAACAAAACTTGTTTTTAAAGGATTAGAAACAGTAAGAAGTGACTGGACTAAATTAGCGCAGCAGTTTCAATTTGATTTATTCACCCTCCTTTTTAAGCAGCCTTCTAAAATTGATATTCTAGTTAAAGAGTACATTAGTAACCTTATTAGAGGGGAATTTGATCATTTATTGGTTTTTAAAAAACGGTTAGGTCAAAATTTAAGCGATTATAGAAAGAATATCCCTCCTCACGTACAGGCAGTAAAAAAGTTCCAGAAAAAAAATAGTGAATTTACTCTAAATAGAGGCGAATTTGTTACATTTGTTTACACAACTAATGGTGTGGAACTGTATCAAGGCTTACATAACTACGATTACCAAATATATTTAGAGAAACAAATAATCCCGTTATTTGATATGGTTTCAAGCTTTTGTAATTTAAATGTAAACTCAATATCCTCTGGACAGTTCAATCTAATTTAATAGTACCAATTAAGTGCTTAATCCATGTTTGCTTTCCCAGAATACAAAACTTTGTTATCAAAACCCCCTGCTTGTACCTGCTTTATTTACATCTTCACTTTTATTTTAAAAAATGATTAACATTAGTTGGCTTTTAAAGCGTTTTTGTTTAGTATTTGTATTAGTTGCAGTTAACATGATGTAACAAAAATAAATAATTAAATAATAAGTCGCTTCTAACAAGTGGTGACCCAGGGAGAATCAAATGTTAAATAATCAAGTTTCAAAAGCGGTGCGTTTAGCCCTTGCTTTTGGCGCAGCCTCTACAGCTGCTTTTTCTGCAAGTACATTCGCTGCAGAAGAAGAGTCAGCTGAAAAAGTAGAACGCATTGAAGTTACCGGTTCACGTATCAAACGCACAGATATGGAAACGGCTAGCCCAGTACAAATTACAACAGCAGAAGAAATCGCGGTTTCAGGTTTTACACGTGTAGAAGACATGTTAAACAGCTTACCTCAACTTGAAGCTTCATCTACTGCTTTCCAATCTAACGGCGCTACGGGTACTGCAACCCTAGATTTACGTGGTATGGGTTCGCAGCGTACTCTAGTTCTAATTAATGGCCGTCGTGCACAAGCGGGTGGTATTTACACTCAATCTGCTGATGTTAACCAAATTCCAGCATCACTAATCCAGCGTGTAGAAGTTCTTACTGGTGGTGGTTCATCTACATATGGTGCTGATGCTGTTGCGGGTGTTGTTAACTTTGTAATGGACGATAAATTTGAAGGTTTTGCTGTTGATGTAGGTGCTACAGCTTATCAACATGATAATGACAATGACTATATCCAAGGCCTTATGGATGACAAAGACTTTGACTACCCTACAGGTAGCTCAGGCCTAGATGGATCATCTTTTGACTTTAGTGCTACCTTAGGTGGTTCTTTTGACGGTGGTAAAGGCCACGCAGTTGGTTACATTACTTACAACAAACAAAACGAACTTCGCCAAGGCGCTCGTGATTACTCTTCATGTGCTCTAAATGCTGCGGGTACTTCATGTGGTGGTTCTGGTAATGCTGTTGTTCCAAACTTCTACGTATCTTCACCAACTGATGATGGTGCTTTTGATTGGTCTGATTACGACTACTGGACACTTGATGGTACAGGCGGTTTCGAAAATTCAGTTGGCAATCTATACAACTACGCTCCTATAAACCACTTTATGCGCCCTGATGAACGTCATACATTTGGTTTATTTGCTGATTATGAAATAAATGATAATTTCCACCCATACGTGGAAGCTATGTTCATGCGTGACCGTACTACAGCACAAATCGCTGAATCAGGTACGTTCTTCAACGAAAACTATAATATTGACTACGACAGCCCACTTTTAAGTGACCAACAACGTCAAGACTTAACTGACCGCTTTGGTTTAACATCGGGTGATCAATTTGCTACTTACATTGGTAAACGTAATGTAGAAGGTGGCCCGCGTGCCGACCAACTTGAACATAACTCTTTCCGCTTAGTACTTGGTACTGAAGGCGAAATCAATGACATGTGGTCATACGATGCATTTGTTCAGTATGGTTCTACATCATCTTCTTCGGCTTATATAAATGACTTCTTTGGTCCACGTATAGCAACAGCTCTATCTGCAAATGGTGAAGATTGTGCAACTAGCGATGGCTGTATTCCTTATGAAGTATTTGAGTTTGAAGGTATTACATCAGAAGCGGCTGGCTCATTAACAGGTACAGCTATTCTTAACGGTGTAACAGAGCAATTTATTGTTGGTGGTTATGTAACAGGTGAATTTGATTTTGGTTTACCAAGTTCAGATTACCCAATTGCAGCAGTATTTGGTACAGAGTACCGTGAAGAAACATTTAGCCGTACAGCTGATGAAGTATACGCACAAGGTTTATTACTAGGCCAAGGTGGTACTACTAAAAGCTTAAATGGTGAATACGACCTAACTGAGTTCTACACAGAAGTTAGTTTACCTATTCTTGAAGATGCACCTTTTGCTAAAAGCATTGCTGTTGATTTAGGCTACCGTTGGTCTGATTACAGTACTTCTGGTGCTGAACCTACTTACAAGTTAGCACTTGATTGGAATGTAACGGATGATTGGAAAGTTCGTACAAGCTATAACCGTGCGGTACGTGCTGCAAATAATGGTGAATTATTTGCTAACCAGAGTACTGGCTTATGGGGCGGTACAGATCCTTGTGCTACTGATTCTCCTTCATTATCTGCTGCGCAGTGTGCTAATACAGGTGTTTCTGCATCTCAGTACGGTAATGTTTCTGCGAGCCCAGCATCTCAGTACAATGGTTTCTTCGGTGGTAACCCTGACTTAGACCCTGAAATTGCAGATACAATAACGTTTGGTATTGTTGCGAACCCATTTGAAGGGTTTAACTTCTCAGTTGATTACTGGGATATTGAACTTGAAGATGCGATTGGTAGTATCAATCCTGAAGAGATTGTAACTAACTGTGCACTTACTGGTGATGCTGTTTTCTGTGATAACGTACAAAGAACATCTGGCAGCGGTAGCTTATGGATTGGTGATGGCCAAGTAGTAGCTACTAACGTTAACCTTGGTAAATTGCACTGGGAAGGTGTGGATTTAAGTGCTAACTACGATGTTGAAATTGCTGGTGGTATGTTAAAAGCTAACCTAATCGGTACTTACATGCTTAGTAAAGAGTACGATAACATTCCTGGTGTAAGTGAAGCTTATGACTGTGTAGGTACACTTGATAATAGCTGTTTTGCTCAACCTGAATGGCGTCATGTTTTAACTCTTAGCTACGACATGGATACTTTCTGGCGTGCAACTGCTAAATGGCGCTACTTCGGTGAAGTAAGTGATTACAGCGGTGACGATACTCTAGCTCAAGGTGGTATTAGCTCACAAAGTTACCTAGATCTTAAAGGTAGCTTCACTATTAATGAATACACTTCATTGTTAGTAGGTGTTAATAATGTTTTAGATAAAGAGCCACCTCTTTTAGGCGGAAGCTTATCAACAAATGCTAACGCTATTGCTGGTTACTACGACACGTTAGGTCGTTACTTCCATACAACTATATCATTCAAATTCTAATCATTTGTGGTATAAATAAAGCGAGCTTAGGCTCGCTTTTTTTATGGAGAAATTTAAGAATGACGCAAGTTAGCTTATCGCAAGCTTTAAAGGAGCTAAACAGTGGACAAGTCAATAAAGGAAAAGCAATACTTAATATATTAGCTGCTGATCAAAATACTGCAGAGCAGGCTCTAATTCTATTATTCAAGGTTGCAATGAGTGAAAAAGACATTGAAGAGGCAAAGCTATTTAGCGACAAGCTAGTGTCTATAGCTCCGAGCAAATTTGACTATACAAATACATTGGTTCAACTATATTTGTCGACCGATGATTCTGATATGGCAATCAGTAAATTAAAAGAATTTATAAATATCAATTCTGACCACGCAGGTGCTCATTTCTTACTTGGCAGCTTAGCGCGCAAATTTGGTGATGGATATTTAGCTAAACAGCATCTGAAAAAGGCTCAAGAAAATCAATTCCAAGATCTTTATTCGTTAAAATTAGAGATAGCATTAGTTTATTCTGAATTGCTAAACGACCATAAAAACGCAATATTATGCCTAGAAGAAGCTATAAAAATTCAAAGTGATAATGTAAATGCTTACTTTAATTTAGCTAATATTTATGAGCAGTTGGGCAATAAAAGCAAAAGCTTAGAGTTATTCCAGCAAGTGCTATTTATAGAGCCAAGGCATGGCTTAGCGCACGCGAGACTTGCTGACATAAATACATTTGATCCTGCTTCAGCGCTGGAGTATGAAAAAATGAGTCTAAAAATTATAAAGCAAGAAAAGGACAATTTAATAGTTGCTGATTTATATTATGCCCTTGGAAAAGTATTTAATGATATTGCTGATTTTAAAAAAGCTTGGGAATATTATTTTAGAGCAAATGAGGTTAATCGCTCGTACATACCAAAATACAATAAATGTGATATTAAAAAACTAACAGAATCAACTTTAGAACGCGGGGAAGAGTTAGTTACTAGCAATGGAAATAGTGAGTTAACACCAATCATAATTTGTGGCATGTTCCGCTCTGGCTCTACTTTAATTGAGCAAATACTTGCTGCATCTGATTATATTAGTGCTGGTGGCGAAATTGACTATATTCACAAAAATTTATTTAACTTAATTGCTAATCCAATTGAGCTTGCAAATACAGCGAATACAAGAGAGTTTAAAGAGGGCTACAACCGTGAGTTAACTCTTAGGGCTAATAATAGGGCATTCGTCACAGATAAAAGGCCTGAGAACTATCTCTACATTGACCAAATCAAAAGTATTTATCCGAACGCTAAGATTATATGGACAGAGCGTGATATTCGAGATAATAGTTTATCGGCATATTTTCAACATTTAGGGCCTAGCTTAAATTATGCTACTAACCTTAGCGATACACTCCATTACTATACAGCGCAGCAAAAAGTTAAAAGCCATTGGTTAAAAAAATATACCAATGATATTTTTACGGTCAACTATGATGAATTAGTTTCAAAGCCTGAGAAAGTTCTTATACCGTTGTTTGATTTTTTAGGTATTGAATTTAAAGATGAAAATAGCACATTCCATGAGAAAAAAAATATTGTAAGTACTGCGAGTGTTTGGCAAGTTAGAAAGCCTCTCTATACTTCTTCATCTGGTAGATATAAAAACTTTAGTGAGTACGTTAAGCAAAATATATCTGAAAAAGAGTTTGAAGCGTTTTATAACTTGTCGCTTTAATAGTTATATTTACAGCTCTCAGTAGAGAGCTGATATACTTTAATTCTGCGTTAGCAAATCTTTTATCTCCACAGAGGCTCTGCTTTTTCTCTATTAACTTTGAGCTTATAAAGCTTGCTTAGAACAGTCGAACAAAATCGCGTTTGAGACTCTATGTTCTATGAAAAAGAACTTGCTAAATAGCTCCCATTAACAGCACCAGCACATTGCACGGCACTATGGGAAGTCCACTCAATAGTTTTTCAATCATGGCAATATTATATAAGTTTAACCAATAGGGGAGCTGTTCATCTAGGCTGAGATCGTTCAGAGGGGCTTGAACTGGCACATTTTCTAGACTTAAACGAATTTTTTAAATCCACTTTTAAGACCTGTTTCAATAACCTCTTCAAAACAAAAGCGAGTGGCTTCTAATGCTGTACGCTTATTTCTAGTTGATCTTATTCTTGTACCTATAGACTTCATTGACTTAAAGCCGTTCTGTCCTACATCCATCTACAATTGTTAAGTCGAGGAGCTGGTCAAATCAGTATAATAAACCTTCACATCCCTATTTAAGCTAAAGTCAGAAAACTCTTCTTGAAGTATAAAGCCATCGGCTAATACTGGGTTTTAATCTAAAGTATAGGCATAACATCGCATGGAACGGTTAAACGTGGTTGTGTACTTTTTAAAGGATATGTACCGTGCCATATATAGCTAGGAAATATAATCATTTGACCTGTCTTGGGACAAATACTTCGCGCTATCTCTTCTCTTTCTTTGAGGTTTAAACACGTTTCCCCTAGTTTTAACCAGCCACTTTTATTAGTGTCATTTTCATTTAATTCATTGGGCAAAGAAATATAACTTGGTGCAGATAACCAGCCAGCAGGGTGTATATGGTTTGCATGAAACCCTTTGTTACCTAGCTTGACTGACCAACTTCCATTAACTTTAAATGCATTATTATTTCTCGAACACAGAGGGTGGCTTTGGTCTTTTGGCAGATTAGCTAAATAGCTTGTTATGCAATTATTCATAGAATGCTTAAAGTCGTTTATTAGCTTGTTACTTCTAAATAAGAGGTGCCCCTCTGTTTGGCTACCACTTCTTACACTTTGATCAAGCAATTGTGTACTGTGTGCGTGTAAATTGAGTAATAAATCAGTGAAGTTTTCAAAAAATTGTCCGCTAGTGCTATAACCTTTTGGTTTTTTAAGCTCAAAAACTTTTACGTATTGATCGTAATTCGTCAGCCAATGATATTTATCGTTAGCTGATAAGCGCCACGCGGTGCTTAAGTAAGCCCAAACTTCTTGATTAAAGTAATCGTATTTTAAAGCACTTTCTAATTGTACAATTGCATTTATGTAGTCTCCATTCATTATGAGATAATTTGCTAAATCTATACGGTATCTACTTTCATGTGGTGCTTTTTTAACAAGCTGATTCAATAAGTTAAAAGCTTTCTCATGGTCATTTAGCTTTCCTAAGACAACGCTATGCGCATGAAGTATTGCTTGATCATTGGGGAATAGTTTTAATGCATTGGTTGAAACATCTAAGGCAGACTCATAGCTATCAGATTTAATAAGCTGTGATATAAAAGAATGTTCAATTACAGGGTGAGGTTCGTACTTCTGCTTTACTAATTTATAGCTACTTAAAAACAATTTGTTGTTTTTCGTTGAGTAGTAAAGTTTATTAAGGCTTTCATGTGCAGGGACATAATAAGGAGCAATTGTTAAGCATTGATTTAAGTAGCGTTCACACTGCTGGTTATTATTTAAATCTTTATAAATACAGCCTATTAAATATAATACTTCTGGTGTGGTACTTTTCTTTATTTCTATATTTAATAGTAGATCTAAAGCCTCATTAAAGCGTCCCATATTTCTTAAATTACAGGCTCTTTTATAGCTTATATAAACGTTATTTTGTTGTGCTTCAGGTAGCTTATTAATAATATTTTCAATTATATCTAACTCGCCTAATGCCTCATGCAGCTCTATTTTTAACCATAAAAACCTAAACTCTAAATTAGTTGGTGTATTTATTAATTGCACTAATTTTTTAGCTTCAAGTAAGTGACCTAATTTTATTAATGCTTCTAGTTTATTTAAAGTGAGCTTAGCTGAAACGGTTGTTGCTGTTGTGTTTAATAGATTTAAACAACTTATAAAATCGCCTAACTTACAAAGTAGTCCGGTATAGTTTTCTAGTAATGGAGTGCTTTTAGGGCTTTTTTTTAGTGCGAATTGGTATATTTCAATGGCTTTATCATTTTTATTCAAAGCAGTTAAACTAGCTGCTTTTAGTAAATGGGCATCCAGATTTGAAAGTTTAAACTCATCAATTATATCAAGAGATTTTTGGAAGTTTTTTGTATTGTACGCAGTAAGAGCAGCTTTAAAGTTCTGCATATAAATTACATCCTGTTTATTTTTATATTAACAGGATGTAAAATACATTTGAATTTTAATTTTCGCTTTTATCAGTCGATAAGTCTTTAATATTGACTGTACCCGAATTACTTTCAGTTTTTAGTTTTAATGCTTTTAATTTTTCAATTTGATCAGCAGAAAACCGACCAAAATCCATAGTTTTACTGGTGATTGAGTCAGAAATAAAGTTGAGGTTTACAGCTCCAACACCAGAGCCACTTCCATCGGCGCCCTTTGGATAAGTAGAGTTACTTACTACCGCATTAAGCATAGCTGCGTTATTAGTTGCTGAAGAGCCGCCGATAACTCTCTCAGTTCCAAATATATCTGTAATGCTCCAATCTTCAATTTTAAACCTAATCGACTTAGCATTTTTTACGTCGTATCGCATACCTGTATCTACATATTTTTCTAGGTGGTAATGCAGATCAGTCTCGAAATTTTTAAATAAAGGTTTTGTTTGTTCGTAATATCTAGAAACGTAAAGTCTATTTTTTTTCCCAATGTATAAACCTCTATTAGAATTCACAAATTCGTCACCATTATCTTCAAGCTGATGAAATACCTTATTGCCATAGTAAGCTTCTGCTCTTAAGTTAGGACTGCCAATATTACCCTGGTAAAAGCCATACATAACAATAGGTTTATTAGTGAATTTTTTAAAAACTATTTTTTGAATATCATTTAGAGACAATGCATGCCCTGAGACGGATAAAAACTTTTCTTCTAAAATGCTATTTTTACCAAAGAGTAACTTTTCAGTGTCTCTAACAGGGTAGTGTTTGAGTAGTTGTTCAACTACTGCGGTGTTGTAGAGGTTTAACCAATAAGCTAGCTGTTCATTTAGTGATAAGTTATTCAAAGCTATCTCATTGGGTAAGCTTTCAAGGCTTACACGTATTTTATTAAATCCTTCACTTATTTCAGACTTACTAACTTCTTCAAAGAAAAACCGATTAGCTTCGTTCTTTGTATTTTTCTTTTTTGACGAACGCATTTTTGTGCCAATTAACGCTTGTGATTTAGACGCTTTTTTTCTATCCGAACGGCCAGTATCTACAACTGTTAACTTTAAAAGTTGGTCTAAATCATCATATGAAATAGTGATGTCATTATTAATACTAAAGTCAGAGAACTCTTTCGCTAAGCTCTCATCTTTAGCAGTTGCTAAGTTACTTAAAACCAAGCATGTAAGCAAAATCCACTTGTACATAACTACTCTCCTTAGGTTTTTTAAAATACAATCTTAAACAAAAAACATTCAGTAAACAAATTGCACACCTAAAATAAACAAATTTAAATAATATATTCACAAATTTTATTTTAGTCGCGATTTTTCGTTTGTTGATCGCGGATTTTTTTTCTTGGCTAAGATTGTCCTTAAATTGGATTTATTGCCCTTTATGCAATAGTGATTAAATAGGGATGTGTTAATTATATGTTTATGTAAGTAATTGTAAACAAACGGTTTTTTTGGTTATTGTTTTGTTGACCTTGTGCTTGAAATGATATTAATATGCGCCAAGCAGTTAATTAAAAGTATTCGCTGCATACATATAAAAATAAAATTATTCGAGTATTCCAGGGAGAATCGTATGTTAAATAACAAAGTTTCAAAGGCTGTTCGCTTAGCGATTGCATTTGGCGCAGCATCTACAGTTGCATTTTCAGCAAATACAATTGCAGCAGAAGAAGGCGCAGAGAAAGTAGAGCGCATTCAAGTAACAGGTTCACGTATTAAGCAAGTTGATTTAGAGAACAGTTCTCCAGTTACTGTAATTACTGCGGCCGACATCAACCTTTCAGGTGAACCATCTGTAGGTGATGTATTAAATAACTTATCTTCAAACTCATTTGGCTCTTGGACGGGTGTATCTGGTTACGGTGCAGGTTCTTCTGCAACTTCAAGTATTAACCTTCGTGGTTTAGGTTCTGACGCAACACTTGTATTATTAGATGGTCGTCGTATGCCTGGCACAAGTACTTCTTCAGGTGCTTCTGCTGATACATCTCTTATCCCTATGGCTATCGTTGAACGTATTGAAATTTTACGTGATGGCGCATCTGCAGTATATGGTTCTGCAGCGGTTGCTGGTGTAATTAACATCATCACTAAAAAAGATTTTGATGGTTTAAATCTTAAATATGAATTCAACCAACCAAGCGTTGACGGCGGTGATAGCAGTACTTTCTCTGTATCGTCAGGTTTTACTGCTGAAAAAGGTAATATTGTTTTCACTTTCGAACACTCTGAAAGCGATGCTATTTATGATAGAGATATTTGGGCACTTGATGACGAAACATACGGTGCATACAGCTCTTACAGCCCAGTATCTAACTACTTAGATAGTACTGGCTACCATGCAAATTCAGATTTATGTGATGCAGAACCTAATACTGTAAACACTATCGATGCTGATGGTAATGGCCGTTGTACATATAGCTACGGTGAAGTGACTAAGTTTTACCCAGATACGAACAAAAACTCATTTTTAACTAATTTTACATATGAGTTATCAGACGACATTCGTTTTATTGGTCGCGCTATGGCGAGCTTCAACGAAACTGATGCACGTTATGCTGGTACTCCAGTATCTACTACACCTATCTATATGAGCGAAGATAACCAATACAATCCTTCTGATGAAGAAGTACGTATTTTCACTCGTGCAGTACCAATCGGTAACCGTGATACAACAACTGAAGTAACAACAACTGATATTTTAGTTGGCCTTGAAGGCTTTACAGATATTGGCAATGGCCTTGATTGGGAAATTAACTTTCAAAATAGCGTATCAAAAACTAACTCATTTGGTAAAAACTTAGTAAATGATGTTGCTTTCCAAGCTGCTATTGATAGCGGTGAATACGATGTATTTAATGTTTCAGGCATGAGTTACGATGACTGGAGTACAAGCATGACTGAGCTTTACCAAGAAGCAAATCATACAGGTACGTACGAAGGTCGTTACGAAAGTAAACAAATCGATGGTTTAGTTTCAACTACATTATTAGACGATGGTGAATTTATTGTCGCGGGTGTTGTTGGTGCTGAGTTTGAACAAATCGACTTCACTCAAATTAGTGATCCAGAGTCTGCAAACGGATTTATTTCTGGTGGTTCTGGTGGTGATGATGTGTATGCAGATCGTGACCGTACAGCTGCTTACTTTGAAGTACAAGCTTCTTTCCCGCACGATGTTGATTTAACTGTTGCTGGTCGATATGAAAAATATGACCAAAGTGGTACTACTAACCTTGGTGAGAAAAGCACTACGTTTGATAAGTTTGTACCTAAAGTTGGTTTAACTTGGCGTCCAACAGATACTTTATTACTTCGTGGTTCTTGGGGTGAGTCATTCCGTGCACCAAACATGGGTGAGATGTTCCAATCTTACGCACTAAGTTTCCCAACTGTTCGTGATACAGCATGGTGTACAGCTAACCCAAATCAAGAACTTGATGGTTACTGTGCTGATGCCGGTGAGCAAGTGGCAACATGGTTTGGTGGTAACACTGAGCTACAGGCTGAAGAAGGCGACTCTACTACATTAGGTTTTGTTTGGGATGCAGTTGAAGACCTTTCAATTGAGTTAACTTACTACTCAATTAACTACGATGATAAAATTGATAGTGTAGATAATGATGAGCTTCTTCGTTTAGAGTTAGAGCAAGGTGGTTTAAATGCTACACCAAGCACTATCGAGCGTAATGCAGTTACAGGTAAAATCGATTACATGTACACTGGTTATATCAACAAGAGCTCACTGTCTACTGATGGTATAGACTTCACAGCTAGATACCGTTTTGATACAGAGTTTGGTAACTTCTCAAGTACATTAAACGTATCACGCGTTTTATCATTTGAAGAAAAAGCTGATGCAGATGCTGAAGTATTTGATTACGCAGGTTTACAAGACTACCCTGAGTGGAAATCAGACTTAGCTGTTAATTACGCTTATGAAGATTTCTCGGCTACATGGACTATGTTCTATGTTGGTGCACAGGATTCTGGTAACGAAGAGTATGGCGTAGATTACTATGCTGATATTCCTAGCTACTTCAAACATAATGTTCAAGTAAGCTATGTTGCACCTACAAATACTAAAATTGCTTTAGGTGTAAATAACTTGTTCGATAAAACAGCTCCAAGTATTTACGATGGGTTCCGAGATTACCGTGACTCTACATGGTCGCTATATGATCAAACAGGGCGTTCATTGTACTTACGCTTAGAACAATCGTTCTAAACATTATATAACTTAGTTATTAAAATAAGCCCTGCTGGTTAGCGGGGCTTTTTTATACCAACTCTCTTAACTAGTTAGCTATTTATGTTCAAGCTGTGTCGAGAAAAACGCAGTCTATTATTTAATTTTGTCGGTTATGACTGCTGAATATTACTACTTACTATATCTATACCGCCATAAAACTAGAGTTTTTCACTCCCTAAATTAGACATAAATTAAAGCTATAAATAAATGTTATTGAATTGGAACTATATCAAAAAGTAAGTTTTACTACGTAGCTTGCAGCAGTGAGTTAAATGACTAATAAGGAAATATTATGTCAACATTATTTAAGTTAATAATAATCTCTTATTTGTGTGTTATTTCTTTTGAAATTAATGCCCAAAAACCCCAACCTACAATTGAAGATTTTTTTAAAAATCCTAAGTTCTCTAATCTACAACTTTCACCTAATGGAAAGTATTTAGCGGTACTTTCGCCAATTAACGATAGAAAAAATATTGTAATCCTTGAAACGGAGGGCTTAAAAAATGCAAAGCCAGTTACAAAATTTGATGATCAAGATATAAATAACTTTTCTTGGGCTAATGATAATGAAATCGTTTTTGACCTTGATAGTAATGGCAATGAAGCTTTTAGCCTGTACAAAATAAATGTAAATACTAAAAGGGCCAAAGTAATTGAACTAGTTGGTTCCAAAGTCGGCTCATCAGGTATTCGCTCTGCAAGCATAGTACATATGTTACCTAACGACCCAGATCACATTATTATCCAATACAATGGCAGGAATATTAAAGCGCCAGATTTATATAAATTGCCATTAAATAGTAAATGGGATCGTAAGCATGAAAGAAATTACAAAATGGATATCATTGCTAAGAACCCCGGTGGTTATCAAGGTTGGCTCTTAGATCACGACGGCGATGTCAGAGGGGCGCTCTCAATTGATGGACTAAGAGGTAAATTTTATTATAAAAATAAAGATGAAGAAAAGTTCCGAGTTTTACGAGAGTATAATATTGAAGATGAAAATATTACTCCATTAGCATTTGATTTTGATAATAAAACACTTTTTGTCTCTTCAAATATAGGTAGAGATACGTCTGCTTTATACTACTTTCATCCAGAGAAAAATGAATTGGGTGAATTAATTTTTGGCATGCCAGAGGTGGATGTTTCAAATTTAATGCTATCGATAAAACGTAAAAAGTTGTTAGGAGTGAAATACTTAGACGAGTATCCTGAGGTAGTTTATTTCGATACTGAAACAGCACAAATGATGGCCTCTCTTGAGAGCGCTTTCAAAGATAAAGTGGTCAATGTTACCAGCAGGTCGAAAGATGAAGTGCTTAATATTGTCTATGTAGGAAGCGACACTGATCCAGGCCATTATTATTTATATGATAAGGCAAAAAACACGCTTAAATCATTAGTTTCGCCAATGGACTGGCTTGATAAAAGTCAGTTATCCCCAATGAAACCTATTAAGTTTAATAGCCGTGACGGTTTAACGATTAGAGGCTATCTTACAATACCCAAAGATAGCAACGGTAAAAGTTTGCCTTTAATTGTAAACCCTCATGGCGGCCCTTACGGTATTCGAAACACTTGGGGCTTTAATCCTGAAACACAATTTTTTGCGAGTCGAGGTTATGCAACAGTACAAGTAAACTTTCGTGGCTCTGGTGGTTATGGCCGTAGATTTCAGCAAGCAGGATACGGCGGTAAGTGGGGATCCGAAATGCAAAATGACTTAACAGATGCTGTTAAATATTTAGTAAGTGAAGGGGTTGTAGACCCAAAAAGAGTATGTATTTATGGTTCTAGTTACGGTGGCTATGCAACTATGGCCGGACTTACTTATACACCTGAGATATATAAGTGCGGTATCAATTATGTGGGCATAACCGATGTAAGTTTACTTTTTGATTCACTTCCTAAACATTGGGAACCTCAAAGAGAGTTATTAAAAAAGCAAATAGGTGATCCTGATGATGAAGCGCTAATGAAAAAAATATCACCGCTTTACCATGTTGATAAAATAGTGGCGCCTTTGATGATTGTACAAGGAGCTAAGGATCCTCGGGTTGTTAAAAAGCATGCTACAGATCTAAGAGATGCTTTAGAAGATCGTGGAATCGTGCTTACTGATGATGAGTGGATTATGAAAGATGATGAAGGGCATGGATTCCAAAAAGAGGAAAATAAAATAGAGCTTTATACAAAAATAGAAAAGTTTTTGAATAAGCACTTATAGACTTGGCAGGCTATATTTTACTCTTAATTAAAGTATAGCCTTTTAATTATGCTTATACTTAATATAAAAGCATTGTTTTATATTAAGTATTCCACTTTTTAGTTTGTGGTAAAAAGCAGTTTATATGTTTATACTTGCCTTGAAACTTAAAGGTTAATACCAACAAGCAAGAGAGATATAAATGAAAGAAGTCCGATCTTTTATTAAAACAGCATCATTAACAGAGCTCGAAAAAGCACAACAAATAATTAGTGATGCAATTGCAAAATATACTGAGCAGCTACAAGCTAAACAGGAAGTGTTGGATCTTTTAAAAGAAAAAGGACTTACGTTAGAAGATTTACAAGACACATCAGCAGATAAGCGTACTAAAGTTAAAGCTAAATATCGTATAGAAGTTGATGGTGAAGTTATTGAATGGACTGGCCGTGGCCGACGTCCAAAAGCGTTTGAAGGTGTTGATTTACAAAAGCACTTAGCCTAAAAATATAAAAGAGAAGCCTAGCTTCTCTTTTTATTTTCCTGCCAAATAATTCAAAAATAAAGCTGAAAAATTTCAGCCATTATTTGCTAAAATATCCTCATTCAAATCCAATTGTTTTCCTATGAGCTATAAATTAAGACCTTATCAGCAAGAAGCAGTAGAGCGTACTGTTTTACACTTTAGAGTAACAAACGATCCTGCGGTAATTGTATTACCTACTGGTGCTGGTAAAAGCCTCGTCATAGCTGAACTCGCTCGTATTGCAAAGCAAAAGATTTTGGTACTGGCTCACGTTAAAGAACTTGTAGAGCAGAACTCACAAAAATATAAAAGTTTTGGTTTAGAGGCTAGTATATTTTCAGCAGGTTTAAAAGAAAAATCATTAAACCATCAAGTAACCTTTGCCAGTGTGCAGTCTTTATCGCGTAATTTAAATAAACTAAATGAGCATTATTCTTTACTTATTATAGATGAATGCCACCGAGTAAATGGTGATAAAAAAAGCCAGTACGGTAAAGTTATAAACGCTTTAAAGGAGTATAACCCTCAGTTAAAAGTATTGGGTTTAACGGCTACGCCTTATAGATTAGGAATGGGGTGGATATACCACCATCATTACCATGGTTTTGTTAAAGGCACGAAAGAAAGCCCATTTAGAAGTTGTATATTTGAGTTACCGCTGAGGTATATGATTAAACATAAATACTTAACGCCACCAAATGAAGTTGATGCAGCAATTAGTCATTATGATTTTTCGTCTTTAGAGGCTAATGCGTTTGGGCAATACACTACTGACGATATGAATGCGCTTTTAAAAAAGAGTGAGCGCGCAACGCAAGCTATATTGAAGCAAGTAATAAAATATAGTGAAGAGCGTGAAGGTGTTATGGTCTTTGCGGCTACGGTAATGCACGCCCAAGAGATTTTAAGCTATTTACCTGCAGCACAAAGTGCACTAATAACAGGTGATACCCCAAATACTGAACGCGATAAAATTATAAAACAGTTCAAAGCAAAGCAGCTCAAATACTTGGTTAATATATCGGTGTTAACGACTGGGTTTGATGCACCTCATGTCGATTTTATTGCTATTTTAAGGCCTACAGAATCAGTTAGTTTATATCAGCAAATTGTGGGGCGAGGACTCAGGTTATCTAAATCAAAAACGGATTGCTTAGTAATAGATTATGCCGGAAATGGTTTTAATTTATTTCATCCTGAAGTGGGCGATAAAAAAGGCGATAGTGATAACGAGCCTGTCCAAGTGCTTTGCCCTGGTTGCGGATTTGCTAATATATTTTGGGGTAAAACAGACTCAGAAGGTAAAGTAACTGAGCACTTTGGTAGGCGTTGCCAAGGCTTACTAGAAGATGATGCAGGTAGAAAAGAGCAGTGCGATTATCGCTTTAGATTTAAAGAGTGTGAGCAATGCGGTGCACAAAACGATATTGCAGCACGAAAATGCCATGATTGTGGTGCCGTTATGGCAGACCCTGATGATAAACTGCGCAACGCATTAAATTTAAAAGATGCATTGGTACTTAGGTGTAGTGGGTTATCAGTGGTACAACTTAAAGACGATTTAATTAAATTAACGTATTTTGATGAAGATGGCGCAAGTTGCGATGAGATATATAACCTTGCCAGTAAAGGTGGGCAGTTTATCTTTAATAAGCAGTTTGGTAAACGCGTGGGCCATGGACAAACACCGATAGACTTTAAAACGGCAAAACAAGTTATTAAAGCGCAGTTTGACTTAGTCCCTCCCGACTTTGTTATTGCACGGAAAAGTAAAAAATATGGTTGGAAAGTGGCTGATAAACTATTTGACTATAAGGGGAGCTTTAGAAAGGCAAATCAGTTAAGTCGTTAAACTTAACTGATTATAAAACATTAGGCGGCGTCTTCGTCCATTAATCCCCAACCATCACCGTAACCGTTATAGCTGTTAGCAATGCTTTCTAGGTATTGCTCAGCTTGTCCAAGCAATGTGTGCTCTGGCACCATTTGGACATGAGTAATTACTTCCCATACGCCAGTATCTTTGCATTTTTCAACATCAGCGTTTTGAACTAATGCATCAGAGATTATTTCTTTGGCAAACTTTTCTGCATCTGCTTGCTGCTCAAATAAAATGAAAAAATCGATTTGGTGCATTTTGCTTAAATCAACGCCAGCAGCGGCTATTTCGGCTAAAAGTAGGCCGTTATCATCATCAGGGAATTGCATTAAAAACTCATTTAAAATTAATTTTGTATTCGTAGGCACTATTGTAACCAAAATATTCTCTTAACGCGTACAAATTTTAATTAAGCTGATGCTTATTCACAGTTAAATTTACGCGCTAGATTGTCATTAAGTTAATGTGTTGCTCATTATGGCTATGCTAATATGCGCTTAATTGGTCGTTATGTATAAGATATTTAAAGTAAGGATATTTACTTGTTTATTAAGTTTTTACGTTGCATGTGTATTGTGGGAGCCTTAATCTCGGCAAACAGCTATGCAGCAGAAAAAGTCATTGAAGATTACGAAATTAAAGGAATTAGTGGCGATTTAGAAAATAATGTTGCGCTTTACCTTAAGCAATTAATTGGAGAAAAGCCAACTCGTACTCTGCGTCGTTATGCACAAAAACAAGTACAAAACAGTATTAAAGCGCTTGGGTATTACAGCCCAACCGTTGAAGTTGAATATGATAAAGACGATAGCGAGTTAATTGTTAAAGTCGAGCGTGGGCCTGCAACTCGAATAGAGGCAATTAGTATTACCTTAAACGGTGAAGGTAAAAACGATACACAGCTGCAAGCACTAATAAAAAATACTAGCTTAAAGCAGGGTGATGTTTTAAACCACGGTAGGTACGACTCTGCACATAAAAAAATAGAGTCAATGCTTTTAGAGCTTGGCTACTTTGACGCTAAATGGCCTGCAAGAAAGTTAGAAGTGTCGGTGCAAAAAAATAGTGCTGTTATTACGTTTGTGATTAATACCGGAGTACGCTATCAGTTTGGTAATATTGAAATTGCGAGTAATACCCCAGCTGAAAAATACATACGTTCTTTAGCGCCATTTACTCAAGGGCAGCCGTATAAATCAACATATATAGCCGACTATAACCTTGATTTATCAAGTACTCCTTATTTTGCAAGTGTTCGTGTTTATGCCGATATTGCCGCGCGAAAAAATAGCCAGGTACCTATCAAAGTTGATGTCCTGCCCAAACCCGCAAATAGCTATGAAGTTGGGGGGGGGTACAGCACTGATTTAGGTCCAAAAATACGTTTTAAATGGAGCAAGCCCTGGATCACTGAAGATGGCCATTACCTAGAGACGAACTTAAATGTAGCGCAAAAGCAACAAGATATTTCAATGGCTTACACCATTCCTGTTGACGATCCTAATGATGACTTGTGGCGGTTCTCTGTAGGTTACAAATTAGAAGATGAACTCACAAATGATACCTACAGTGAAATACTAACGGGCCAATTACAGCGCCAATGGCTGACCGAAAATAAGTGGGTGCGTACAGCTTTTTTACGCAGAGACCAAGAAACATATCGCATTGGTGATGAGCCTGAAGAAAGTACCGAAATGTTAATGCCCGGTATTAGCTACGCTCGCAAAAAATTAAAAGGCGGAACGACTCCTTATTGGGGAGAGCAGTGGCTAATTTCAGCTGAATTTGGCCTAGATGATGTTCTCTCAAGTACTAATTTAATAAGAGTCCAAATGCAACATGCGTGGCTACGTACCTATTTAGATAAGCATTTGGTGTTTTTAAAAGCAAATGTAGGTGCAATGCTCGTTGATGATATTGAAAACGTACCTTACTCACTTCGCTTTTACGCCGGTGGTGACCAAAGCGTTCGTGGCTTTGCATACCAATCAATTTCGCCAGAAAATGATGATGGCGACCTCATAGGTGGTAAATACTTACTAACCAGTACAATAGAGTACAACTACCAATTTGCTCAAAATTGGCGCGCGGCTTTATTTGTTGATGGCGGTACGGCTACAAATGATTTTTCAGATGATTTTGAGGTAGGTGCTGGTTTTGGTTTTCGTTATTTAACACCTGTTGGCCCTGTGCGTATAGACCATGCTTGGGGATTAACAAAAGAAAGTAAAAGTACACGCTTGAGTATTACTATAGGGCCAGAAATTTAATGTCAGTATTTAAAAAAATAACAGCCGCCGTTAGTGCAATATTAATCACGCTGCTTATTATCGTTTTTTGTTTATTATTTACCGCCCCGGGTAATCAGTTTATTGCCTACAGTGCAAATAAAGCAGTCGATGGGTTACATATTGAAATTAAAGATGGTCGCTTTATTTACAACGATGCTTTTAATGTTCGTTTTAAGAATAACGGTTTAGATTTTAATGCTCAGCAATTAAAAATAGATTTATTTTGGTGGCAGTGTGATGGTATCTGTATTGATAATTTAAGCGCTAAATCTATAAAATTAACCTTGCCAAAAACATTTGAGGCACAAGAGGAAACACCCTCTGAGCCCCTTGAAAAAATTACCTTACCCTTTAATGTTTCAATAAAAAATATAGCGGTTAATGATTTTACATTAAACCATCCTAGTGCAGATGTGAGTGTTAATAATTTTAAACTATCAGCTAAAGCTGAAGGTTCAAAGCTCAAAGTAAAAAGCTTAAATATCCCTAGTATACTTGTTGCTTTAAAAGAGCAAGAACAACCTATCAAGGCACAAACAGCTCAAAGCAATAAAGTCGCACTTACACAATTACCAGCACTTCCTGATATTGAATTTACATCACCCATTGATTTAGCCATTGAAGCTTTTGATATTGCAAAAGTAACAATTGAACAGGGCGAGGCGCAGTATAATATCGAAAACATCTCGCTGCTATTAAGTGTAGAAAACGCAGTTATTAATTTGCAGTCGCTTTCAGCGACATATGATCAGTGGCAGCTTAATACCCAATTAGATGCAGAGCTTGCAGGTAACTTGCCTGTAAAAGGCCAAGTAACTTTGCAAAGTGATTTACATCAAGCAAATTTACAGTTAAATGGTGATTTAGCTGACTTAAATTTAAATTTACAAACGAGTGGGCAATATCCGCTCACGTTAACTGCGAACGCTAATTTAAAGCAAAAAAATTACCCATTTGAACTAAGCGGAAAAATTAACCAATGGCTTATTGATGCACAAAGTAACGAACTTAAAGTTGAAAATGTAAGCCTTAACGCAAATGGTAATGCCGATGACTACCAACTCAATTTGCAGGCAAACAGCCAATTAGGTGCTTATCCGGCTGTTAATTTTAATACCCAGCTAACAGGCGGTTTAACTCAAGCTTCGCTTAAAACATTAAGTATAAAAGCTAACGAAAGTAGCGCGATTATAAAAGCTAATGTTGATTGGCAAAAGGGTATTAAAGCGAGTTTTAACGGCTCGCTTTCAAACCTAAAAGCGCAGTATTTTACAGATGCTGCAACCAGCGATATTTCAGGGCAATTTAAAGGTTCATTTAATGCTGCAGAAGGCTCGTGGCAACTAATAATGGATGATACTAAGTTAAGCGGATTACTAAACGAGGTACCCCTTGAGTTTGCGTCAAACTTTAAGCTTGATGATGCATTAAAAGCAAATATCGATAGCCTTTATTTAAGTAGCGGCACTAATAAATTAGTACTCAGTGGGCAAGTTGATGATACCTGGAAAGTTGACGGTAAAATAACACTTCAAAGTAATGAAGAGGCAAACATGCCATTTATTGCCGACGGCAACGCCGATTTAAAAGTAAGAGGCGAGAGGTTAACACCTTCTGTCGATTTAGCGTTAATACTTGATAGCTTCATTTTTAATGAAATCAATATAAATAAACTTACGGTAAAAGGGCAGTTAGATACAGCAGCTGATTGGCAAACTGACGTATCGTTAAGTGTAGGTTCTGCGCTTGTGGCTGATGAGCAAATTAATAGTGTTAAAATTGATATTAGCGGCGATAAAACAGATCACCAACTTACAGCATCAGTAGATGCCGAACAGGGCAGTGTTGAGCTTGAAGTAAATGGCAAAATTAATAACACTACCTGGAACGGTGAGCTTAGTAATGTAACGCTCAGTGACAAAAAGCTCAGCTTTAGCAACACTAAAAATATTGCTGTTATGTTTAACTCGCAAAACGGTAATTTTGATGTGAGTGCGCACTGTTGGGCTTCTCAGCAAAGCGAGCTTTGTATAGACACGCTTGCCCAAACTAAAGAGCTAGGTCAGTTAAATGCTAAGTTAAATAATTTAGCCCTTGAAGAGCTTAAACACTTTTTGCCAGATAACATTCGCACACGCGGTGATATAACGGGTGACGTTGCCCTTAATTGGCATGCAGGCGCACTTAAAACACTACGTGCCAATATAAACTCTACAGATTTAACGGCTGTATTAACTTCAGAAGAAGACCGCTTTAAATTACCCGTAGAAACACTCAGTATTAGTGCTTTTTCAGACTCTCAAAAAGGTCAGCTCGAAGCTAATTTAGAATCAAGCGTATTAGGCAAAATTAATACACAAATTAATATTGATGACATACAAAATACGCAGGCGCTTAATGGCACTATTAATATTGATAAAATATTACTTTCAGATTTACAACCATTTCTTGAAACACTCGAGCAATTAAAAGGTGATATTAGCGGTAAGGTAGCACTTGCGGGTACGTTAAAAGACCCACTATTAAATGGTGAGCTTAACGTAAACGATATAAACCTTGAGGGTGAACAGCTTCCTATTGCGCTACAAAAATCTAATATAAATATATTGTTTGATAAAACGACTGCCGCAATAGAGGGTAATTTAAACGATAATCAAGGTGGCAAAATAAAGCTAACAGGTGATGTTGATTGGCAAGGTGAGCAACCTAAAGTAAATGTAAATGTAGCGGGCGAGCAGTTTTTTGTACGCGCACAACAAGGCGTTACATTTAAAATATCGCCAGATTTAAAAATAGGTTTAGCCAATAATGCGCTTAAATTAGCAGGTGAAGTGGTTGTACCTTATGGCCGTATAATGATTGAAGAGCTCCCCGAAGGGGCTGTGCAAGTAAGTGACGACGAAATTATTGTTGATCAACAAACAGAAGCAACTGAAAAAGTACCGTTTGATTACGACATAGACTTAAAAGTGATTGTTAAAAATGACGTAAAGGTAGAGTCGTTCGGATTAGAGTCTAAAGTGGCAGGGGATTTAGCGATTAAAATGAGCCAAGGTGCGCCGATTATTGCCACCGGCGAGCTTAATTTGATTGACGGAACTTATTTAGCGTTTGGCCAAGATTTAATAATAAGTACTGGACAAGTCGGTTTTAGTGGCTCAATTGAGCAACCGTACTTAAATATTAAAGCAATTCGTAACCCTGATAACACCGCAAATGACGTAATTGCTGGGGTGACACTAACAGGCAATGTTGAACAACCAACGCTTAAAGTGTTTTCTGAGCCTGCAATGGATCAAGCGCAAGCATTAGCGTATTTACTAAATGGTCAACCTTTAGGTGACGGGGAGAGTTCCTCTAGTGATGCAATGCTCACCCAATTACTGCTTTCTCAAGGGGTTAGCCGAAGTGAAGGCGTGGTATCAAAAGTAGGTGAAACGTTTGGTCTTTCCGATGTTAGCTTAAGTTCGTCAGGTAGCGGTGATAGCACAAAAGTAGAAATATCAGGCTATGTAGCTCCAAGCTTGCAAGTTAAGTATAGCGTAGGTGTATTTGATTCATTAAGCGAAGTGGCTGTACGGTATCAATTACTCTCGCAATTATATATAGAAATAACCAGTGGATTATACCAAAATGTAGATGTGCTATATAAGTTTGACTGGGATTAAGCCTACACTTTGTATTATAAGGATTATATGAAAGCGTTATATTTAGCTGTGTTAATGACAGCATTAACTGGATGTGCTCAGCACTCCCAAACCACAGCAATAACCGTTAGTGCAAGTGATGTAATAAAAAATGCTAAGGCACATGAATGGCAAACGGTAAGTACACAAAATATTTTAAAAATAACGCTGCCCACGGGCTCAGCTTATATTAAGCTCAACCCTGAGCTTGCACCTAAACATACCGCACATATAAAAGAGCTAGCACGAGAGGGTTTTTATAAAGACACCAATGTTTATCGTTTTGTTGAAGGTTTTGTAGCACAAGGCGGCGACAGTTCAGGGAATAAAAAAATACAAACAGCGAATAAAACGGTACCTGCAGAGTTTTATTTAGAAACGACTCAGCCATTTAAAATTACTGAGTTAAAAGGCGATGGTTACGCGCCTGTTACGGGTTTTTTAAATGGTTTTGCAGTAGCGCAAAATCAAACACATACACAAACCTGGCAAGTTCATTGTAATGGTGTATTTGCCATGGCGCGTGATAACGATATAAATAGCGCGAGTACGGAGTTTTTTGTAACCATAGGACAAGGGCCGCGCTACCTCGATAAAAACATTACAGTGTTTGGCCGAGTACTTGAAGGTATGGAGCATTTTAACCGCTTGCAGCGCACACCAACCGATGGTGTTGCATTTAACCCCATAACAAATGTGCAAGTATTGGCTGATGTTAAAAACGATAAAAGTGTATTTAAAGTAATGAAAACAGATTCTGTATCGTTCAAGCAACTCATTGATGCTCGTAAAAACCGAACTGAACCATGGTTTGTGCAGTCTTACAATTATGTGGATGTATGCGCGATGCCTATACCGACTAAGCGTATCGATTAGCTAAAAACCAATATTAAAAAAGGAGCCTAAGCTCCTTTTTTAATATAAATTCAAGATTTACTGACGATTAATCTTAACGGCAAACGGTGTATCATTATAGTGCGTTGAACGGTACGGGTTAATATCTAGTCCACCTCTGCGAGTGTAACGTGCATACACTTCAAGCTCTTTAATGTTTAGTTGCGTGGTTAAGTCGCTATAAATGCGCTCTACACATTGCTCATGAAACTCATTATGCGTTCTGAACGATATTAAATAACGCAGCAGCGATTCGCGACATATTTTCTCGCCTGTGTATCTAATAATAATGCTCGCCCAATCAGGCTGAGAGGTTATTAAACAATTTGATTTAAGTAAGTGGCTATGAAGTGTTTCTGTGACTACAGTGTCACTTTGTGCTTTTAGAGAGTAAGCGTCAATGTCGTAATTATCTATCTCGATGTCTAAATCATCAATACACTCACCAGGAAGCGCAGTGCAAGGCAGGCAATTGTAATCATCAGGGCTGTATAGCGTTACTTTTACAGGGCTATTAACAGCATTCGATAAATCGTCAATTAAATGCTGCTTAACCACTTTATTACTTTCAAAGCGAGTTTGATTAAAGCTATTTAGATAAAGCTTGAATGATTTAGACTCAATAATATGGCTGCTTTGACATTCAAAGGTAAATAAAGCCACTGCAACTTGCGGTTTACCTTTAGCATTTAACCATGAAAGTTCGTAACCTGTCCAAATGTCTTGGCCTTTAAATGGCAGCTCGGCTTCATCAATATTTAAAGCATCACGATTTAGCTTGCGCGCAATAGGGAAAAGCAAGCTTGGCGTATAGTCGTCTACATACTCAGTAGATTGCCCTAATACACTGCCTTTAAGGTCTGGAGAATTGCTGTAATCTGTCATGTTTGCTCTTAAATAGTTACAATGGGAACATTATATCTAATTTAATTGAGTTTCACAGTATGTCTGTAGTATTGCTTTTAGAACAACTTCACCATAAATTTATCGAAAATACCCTTAAAAACACCGCTAAGTATCCACTTATAGTGCATGATGAGCAATGGCCAAGCCCGTGTGAGCTTGGTGAGGTTGATGAGCAAGGCAATATTCAATGGCAAGGCGTACGCCAGCAGCCAGCAGGCTCATTAAACGATTTAGCTAAGGCATTGGAGCTTGAATTTCCAAAAGCGCTTAGTGAGCTTTATGGTCATATGTACGGTGGAAGTATTTTGGCAAGTATTGACGGCCATCAAGTCGAGCTATTACAAGCTTGGAATACTGATGATTTCGACATGCTACAACAAAACATAACTGGTCACGTGTTAATGAAGCGAAAGCTAAAACAACCCGAAACAGTGTTTATTGGCTTAACAGACCAAGACGATTTATTGGTAAGTGTTTTAATTCATACTGGGGAAGTTTGTTTAGAGCATGTTGGCAAAAAAACACATCATGTACTTGCACCAAATATAGAGTCGTTTTTAAAAGCGCTTGAGATTTAAATTATAATTAATAAATCAGCTTAGCGTAATCACTAAGCTGACTTTAAAAACGCATTAGTAGTGGCTACTGAAAATCCCACGACACATTAGACACTAAACCGCACGGCTCACATCTAAAATCAAATAGCCCAAACCAAGGCTCATCTAGTTTCCAATCACTATTACAGCTTGGGCATTTACGTTCAAGTTCAGAGGCTTTATCAACGCCGCCAACACGGTATAAATAATAGTAAACTGGCTTTTTAGTTAAAAAACTTATGCGTTTAGTTATGTCTTTTCCGCGGCGGTATAAATCACTTTGTGTACTCGATATTTCCTCAAGAGCAGGAAACTCACAGCGTGTTGCACCATTAATTTGTATTTGATCGCATGCTTGCCAATCTTCTTGCCACTTAATTAGCGTTTTATAATCGCCATTGGCTATAGCGGGTATATTAAATAGCGGCACGGGTAAAAAGTCATCACCACAATAAAGCGGGCTACAGGTATGCACGTAAGTTGTGTACAAAATATAGCTTGATGGTTCTTTACAGCAATCAGCCCCATTTGAATGAATATCCTGGCCGATAATTTTAACTTTTGGGGCAAGCAAACCTGCACTATTAAGTAGCTCAATACTGTGCTTTACAAACGGACTGTTATTTAGAGGATGCATAGCATCCTCAGTAGGGCACATAACACGGGTGATGAAGTAACCGTCTTTTAACACGGTTGGAAATTCTTCCCCCATTATTTGGCCATTAAAACGCAGGGCATTTACTAAGCGGTTTATTGCTTGTTCGGCTTGTTCTAGGGTGGTGTCTTGGTAGCAATCAAATGTTAAATCAACAACGAACATTTATAGTCTCAAATTATTTTTGCTCTAGCATAGCGAGTAACCTATCAAGCTTTTGCTCAATTCTATCTAGTTGACTAGTTTTAGGTTCGTTATCGCTGGTTTGCTGTGGGTTTTTCATTAAGTTATGAATAGATTCAGGGTTATTTTTATATTGGCTTACTGCAGCAATTATCATTGGCATTGGCACTGATTGAGCTAAGCGGCCTTTTGTGAGCGCAACAGTGGGAGTTTTGCCTTCTTCAAGAAGGACTTTAATTGCATCAAATACAACTGAATTCATTGGGTTATAACTCTTTAATAAATAAATGCGCAGCTAGTAAAGCTGCGCGGGTGCTATGTTAGCAATAAATAGGGGAGGGCACATTAATTAATGTGCCAAATACGATTAGTTACTTTGTCTAATTCTTACATCTAGCTCATCAATTACTTCACTCCACGCGCCATCTTCTTCAAGTGACTCAGCCAAAAAGTGTTGCTGTGCTTCATCCCAAAATGGGGCGTTTTGCAGTAATGTAGTGTCCTCGAGCTCATGGTTGGCAATAAATTCATCTATTTGTTTTTCAGAGTTTGGTAAACCAAGCTGTGCAAATAGGGTGTTTATGTCGTGCTTTGTTGTATCCATAATATAGCTCCATGTAATGATAACAATTTGATTAAATATGCATAGTGCTCAGCTAGAGTCGGGGTTGACTAAGTTAAGTAGTTAGCAAAGTTAATGTAATCGATATTAAATTCATCCAAAGTTAGAACATAATTATAGGCTTGGCTAGCTAAACTCTGGCTGAATTGACGCTTTTTTTACTTTAGGTATATAGTTAACTTTAGTTTAATGAGTTTTATTGCTCGGCGTATTTAAAATCAATAATAAGAGGAAACACGATGACTGTAGACATACAAACAGACACCTTTAGCGTGCAGTATTTAGCCGCAGAAGACATAAGCATTGCTGCGAGTCTTATTTATCAGGCTTATCATGACGATCCTATGTTGCAAACGTTGCTTAACTATATTGAAAATAACAAATCCGCTTATGAGAAAAAACTTCGTTCTCTTATTAGAGAAGAGCTCAGTACTTTTTGGCAAGAAAAACAGCCTTTGATAGGCTTATACCGTAATGAAAAGTTAAAAGCTGTGGCGTGTGTATTTGAGTCTAATAGTCAACTGCAAGCCCAGCGCTATTGGCATTGGCGTTTAAAACTTATGCTCAGTGCCGGTTTTTTGCAAACTAACCAATTAATAGAAAAAGAAAAAACTATAAGAGATGCATTAAAAGAGCAGGGTAATTATTACTTTTTAGCATTTATAGCTGTAGATCCACACTTTCATGGCCAAGGGCTCGGTCGATATTTATTAAGAGGGTTAAATGACTTAGTAAAATCAAATTTAAATGCAACAGGCATGGCTGTTTTTGTTACACGTAGAGAGCACTCCGAGTTTTTTAAAACCGAGGGATTTAAAGCACTAAAACAACTTACATTTAATAAAATTGAAGGTGATTTGCTGTTTAAATAAGGGTTTAGCTGAATAGTTTGTAAGATTAATTGAATTTTTAGCTATTCATGTGTGAGTAAATACGCCAAAACGGACATTAGACTGTGAGATATATCTTACATTAACGTGAGTGTTAATAGATAAAGGCCTGTGCTAACAGGCCTTTTTTTATTTAAGTTGTTAATATATCTAGCTTATTTTATTTTTGCATATTTATTACACTCATTTATTTTTTGTTAAGTGCTATTACCAAGCCACTTTTGCTTTAAACTTAACTTTGTCAAGACGACATAGCTTAACGATTAAGCTACTGCCAAGGATACGGAATAGGCAACATAGCAGGCGCTAGCAGGAAGCACAAAGGACAAGTTAAAACGGATACAAGGATGAATTAGGAAGTGCAAGAGGCACTTAGTAGCTAGGAGCTACTTTAGGATATTCACGGATGACGCTACAGGAAGTAGCAGGAACGTTAGTTTACGTAGGATGGCCAAGGCGGCAAGAGGAAAATGCAGGATGCATTAAAGTGGCAGGAGCTACTTAAAAGGATTACCACGGATGATGCTACGGTATGTAGCCATGCGTTAGATTACGCAGGTTGACCAGGAAGGTTAAGGATATTGCAGGATGCAATGGGAGGGTAAACAAGGTTGTTTGCTCGTTCAGGGGATGATAATACGGATTTATAGATAAAGGATATCTAGCAGGATGCAGTCCAATTGGGGCGTAACTTTAGTTACGCCTTAGTTTTTTGTATTAAATTTAGTTTTAAGCATTAAAAAAGCGCTTAAAATACTTTTATATTTTATGCGGCGGAACAACCACACTTTTCAAAAACTCATTTTCCATTATAAGCACACCTTGATAAGCATTCTCACCATCGCTTGAAAATTCAAATATAAATTCACTTTTAATACCTGGCTTACCGTTTTTTAAAAAACCAAAACGGCGCTTAGTGCATGCAACACTCATTAGCTGTACTTGTAATTGATCGCTTTGGCGCTTTGCATGAACGTTCGCTGCTTCAGCAACTTTTCGGTTAAGCCAAAATAAATAAATTACACTACCAATAAGTATGAACGTCCATAAGCTTGCCATTAAGAGAATAACCTTCCAATTGCTCGTGCGAGGGTTTCGCTACGATTTTCTTTTCGTAATAAACCTAATAAATGAGGGCGAATAGTGGGTATTGCAACTAAATCGGCAAACACACTAGGAAACAGCTCCGCTATTTCTTGATGTTGTGCACAATTATCCATAAATATGTGTAACCGCTCTGGATCTTCTAACTGCACAAAACAGCGCCCTGCAATGGTTAAAAGTACGTCCGAATCATTACCAAGTGATGAGCTTAATACTGCATCAACCAGTTGTGTGCTTAGCCCTTGCGCTTGCCCTTTAGACAATGAGCGCAGTGCAGCGGTTAAAGCTATGGTATCGTTATTTTCAATTGCAGCTTGACCATATGCTAATAAAAGTTCACTCAAAGATGTGGGGATTTCAACATGTTCAAGCATTGCGCTAAGTGGTTGTAATACTTCAAGCGGTAAATGCGCCCACGCTTTTTGTAAGTTGCTTAAATTTGCGTCGTTATCTAGGCGTAGTGCAAAATCTGCAATACCTTGAAGTGCAACACTTTGCCAGTTATCAAACCCAATTTTGCCGCTAAAGTATAATTGTGCGTGTTCGTAATATTGAGAAGCCGGTTGTTTTAATAACACTTTAAGCTGCGCGTTAAACGCAGCTAACTTATTTGCATTAGGTGTAAAAACATAAGGGTTGTTATCAAGTTTACCATCAGCCTGTTCACCTGTAATTTCAGTGCCTAAGGCCTCAATAACCATATTAGCAAAATGATCGCGGCTTGCACTTACCAGTTTGCTTTGTTCATCAAGTGGAAACTTTAAAAACCACACGTATGGTTCTTTGCTTGCTTTACTATCCCAAAATTGAATAGCAAGCCATGCATGACCCCCAAGAGGGTAAGGGTACGGAGTTTGAGCTTGTTCAATGGTTAAAAACTGTTTTTTATCAAGCTTAGTTATATGTCTGCCAATATCAAAAGCACGCCACTGAGTACCTGCACCGTCTAAAAGTTGGCCTAATGTGGCTATGTGTTCGCTCATTGTATTCTCAACTGTTTTTACTGCTAAATTGCCCTAATTATACGCCATAGCGGGCTGTGTGGGAACAGGGTATAATTGCATTACATATATGAAAGAGGGTGGTTATGTACCAGCAAACCCAAGCTTATTTAAATCAGCTCACAGCTCTTTTAAAAAAGCATCAACTTTGGCAAGCTCAGCCAGTAGCCCCTGAGGCATTAAATTCCAGTGTTCCATTTTGTCACGACACGATGGCGTTTGAACAATGGTTACAATTTGTATTTATAGAAAAAGTTCAGCATTTAGTGACTCATCAGCAACCATTGCCTCGTAATTTTGCAATTGCGCCTATGGCACAAATGACCCTTGTGAATAAAAATGGTAGTAACGAGATTATTGAATTACTAATTCAGCTTGATGCCTTTTTAGGAGAGCCCAATGAGTGAGCGCCCAGAGCCTATTGAATATGGCGAATTGGCTATTTTGTATCAAGATGAGAACTACGTAGCCATAAATAAACCCTCGGGTTTACTAGTGCACCGCTCTTTTTTAGATAAGCACGAAACTCAGTTTGCCATGCAAATGTTACGTGATCAGTTAGGGCAACATGTGTTTCCAGTACATAGGCTAGATAGACCTACGTCGGGTGTGCTGCTATTTGCTTTAAGCTCTGAAGCCGCGCGCGATATGAATCAGTTATTCATTGAAGGTACTATCGCTAAGCGATATTTAGCGCTAGTGCGCGGGTTTGCCCCTGAATCAGTTTTTTTAGACAAACCGCTAAAAGAAGAGCTGGATAAAATAGCTGACAAGTTTGCAGATCAAGATAAAGCGCCACAAGAGGCGCAAACTCAGTTTAATTGTTTGCACCAAGCTGCATTGCCTATCCCTATCGGTAAATACCCAACAGTGCGCTACTCGTTAGTTGAGTGTTTTCCTAAAACGGGGCGTAAGCATCAAATTCGCAGACACTTAAAGCATTTATCGTTACCAATTATAGGTGATGTAAATCACGGCGATAACCAGCACAATCAATTTTTTAGAGAGCATTTTGAGCTAAGACGACTAATGTTATTTGCAACAGAGCTTAGTTTTGTGCACCCTTACACGCATAAACCCATCACAATAAAAGCGCCACTAGGTGAAGACATGCTTAAAATATGTCAGCAACTAGGTTGGCCAGATCAAGAAAAGGATTATTAATGTCACATATTAGTATTTTTGTAGGCAGTGTTAATGGCGGCGCAGAGCGTTTGAGCGATGAAGTGGCCAATACTATTGAGCAAGCAGGCCATACTGCAAGCGTTATTAATGAGGCATCTCTTGATGATGTTAAAAATGCATCACATATTTTAATTGTTACTTCAACCACAGGCCAAGGCGATATACCAAGCAATTTAGCGGGGCTGTACTTTGCTATGAATAGCACGTTTCCTATGCTTACCGATAAACCTTTTGGGGTCATTGCTATGGGTGATAGATGCTATGGTGACACCTTTTGTGGTGCTGGTCGCAGCTTTGATGAGCTATTACGCGACTTACAAGCAAAGCCAGTTGGTAATCGCCTAGAAATAGATGCCTGTGAAGATTTTGAGCCATGGCCCGTTACAGAGCCTTGGTTAAAAGCATGGCTAGAAAAACTACCAGCTTAATTTAACCAGAACTCTGGATAATAGACCTATCCCTAGCAGCTATTGACGAGAGAATTAGCCTTGTTTTAACTGAAAATCTCTGGCTAAAGAAAAATAAGTTTAAATATCACTATGATTCAATATGTTAGTAAATGTCTTAACAAGGGCGTGTTGATCTTTGTGGATTGAAATTTGTTCAATCTAGGGGCGATTAAATCGCGGCGCGAGGTTTGTAACCTAGTGGGCTAAGTAAAAACCGAGCAACAAAGAGTTGACCGCCCCTAGAAAGAACCCAGAGGGCAGTGCATGTTTGGCATTTATGCTGCGTTATCGCCTATTTATGGGGAACAACCACACTACATAGGCTCTGCCTTGCCTAAAAACCAAACATACTGCTGCAAATTCGCCCACCAAAGATCAACACGCCCTAGAGTCCAGATTAATTTATTAAATTAAAGTATTAAAAAAGGAGCGCATGCGCTCCTTTTTGCTTTTATAGCTCTATAAATTAGCTACTTCTTACGTCTACTTTAAGCTTTAACTTTTGGCCCGGTTGTAAATACTTTTGGCCGGCTAAGTTATTCCACTTAATAATCTCATTAACCGTTAAATTAAACTTAGAAGCAATACGCGCAAGCGAGTCACCACGGCGTACTTTGTAGGTAATGGTACGATTAGTACTTGCGGTTGCTTGTGGTTTACTTGCTGATTTATAGACAGTTAGCTTTTGATTTAATCGCAGTACTGAGTTTTTCTTCAGTTTATTCCACGACGCAAGTTCGTCCATTGTTACATCATACTCGCGGCTTATATCCCAAAGTGTATCGCCACTTTTAACCGTGTGCGATAACTTAGTGCGAGTTGCTTTATTTGCTGCTAAACGCATTTGTTTAGGTAAATGTTCGCTATTAATTGCACCATCGGTAAGCGGTACTAACAGTTCTTGGCCTACGCGAATAGTGTTTGATTTTAATTTGTTAAGCGAGCGAATTGCACTGCTACTGGTGGTAAACTTTTTAGCAATAACAGAAAGGCTATCGCCACGAGCGACAGTGTACTGTTGCCAGCGTAAGCGATCTTTTACATCAGTAAGTGCAAGTTTTTGGCTAAACTGCTCTGCTTTATCGGTAGGTAATAATAAAAAGTGCGGCCCGTTAGGATCCGTTGCCCAGCGGTTAAAGCCAGGGTTTAACCTGTAAAGCTCAGTAAGCGTCATATCAGCCATATCAGCAGCAAGCGCTAAATCAATCTGTGAGCCTACGTCAACCACTTCGACTACTTGTGCATTGATCACCGGTTGCCACTTAACGTTAAAGTCGTCAGCACGCTTTAATAAATCGGCAAGTGCTAATAGCTTAGGTACGTATGCTGTGGTTTCACTTGGTAAATCTAGTGACCAAAAATCGGTTGGTAAATGTTTTTTACGATTCTTTTTAATCGCGCGCATCAAACGCCCTTCGCCCGAGTTATACGCCGCAATAGCGTTTAACCAATCGCCTTCAAGGGTTTTATGCAAATATGATAAGTAATCAAGTGCAGCACGTGTCGATTGAACAATGTCGCGACGACCGTCATACCACCAGTTTTGCTTTAAATCAAAACGCTCACCTGTTGCTGGCATAAACTGCCAAATACCTGAAGCGCTTCTATTAGAGTAACCAAATGGGTCAAAGGCACTTTCTACAATAGGGAGTAATGCAATTTCTATTGGCATTTCGCGTTTTTCTACTTCTTCAACAATAAAGTGAAGGTAAGGCTCTGCACGTTTAGAAATACGATCTAAATAAGCTTGATGGCGAGCGTAGTAATTTCGCTCGGTAACAACAGGGCGGTTTTGTGGTACGTCAATAGAAAGCTGGTAACGAATACGTTCCCACACGTCATCAAAAACGGGAGCTTCTTCGTCTTCACTATTAACTTGTTGATATTGTGCGTTTACCATCAATGCATTGTTGATATCGTTAGGGCTTGCGCCTTCAAGCTTTTGGTTTGTTTGAGTAGCGACTTGAGAGTCAGAATCTAAGGTTGTAACCGTTTGACAACCACTTAGCGCAAGCGCCAAGGTAATTAAAAGAGGAGATTTATTCATAAATACCAATACATCGGGTAAAAAACTCGGCGAATACTACCCGTTATGAGTCAACATTGCCACTTAGTGACCACTTTAAACGCGAAGAGAAAATCATGCCCTAATAATAAAGGCATGATTTTAATATAAAATATAGCTAGCTATTAGATTATACGTTAAAAATTGTCTTTGAACTTTCTCAGACTAGCAAAGTTTTCCCAAGGTTCATTGTTTTTTGTAACCAAAAGGAATTCTTTTGGTAATAATTCAGTAATAGTAGGTAAATCACTGCGCATAAACGGGTTTATTTTAAGCTCTTGATCAATAGTGCTTGGTAACGTTATTTCATCTTTACTACGAAGTTCATCTACTTTTTTGCTATATTCGAGTAGCTCAGGGTTACGAGGCTCTACTGCTTTTGCAAACGCTAAGTTAGCCTGAGTATATTCATGAGTGCAATACACCTTACAGCTTTTTGGTAATTCACGCAGTTTATTGAACGAATTCCACATTTGCTCGCTTGTCCCTTCAAATAATCTACCACAGCCACCGCTAAATAAAGTATCGCCAGTAAAAGCAAGTTCGTCGTGGGTATAACAAATATGATCAAGCGTATGCCCAGGCGTGGCTACAATATTAAATGGCACATTAAGTACTTCGATATTATCGCCATCAATTAGAGTATGAGTAATACCATCAAAAGGACTATTGGCGGGGCCGTAAACAGGGATATTTGCAAATTGCTTAACTAGATCAGCTACGCCTCCGGTGTGGTCGCTATGATGATGGGTTATTAAAATGCCAGCTAATGATAAGTTATGTTCAGCTAAATGCGTAATTACAGGCCTTGCGTCACCTGGGTCTACTACCCATGCTTGGTTACTATTATGAGTGGTTAAACACCAAATATAATTATCAGAAAAGGCTTTAATTGCTTTGACTTGCACCATGTTACATTGCTCTATAAAGTGACAGTTAACACATAGTATAACGAGCTCATAAAATGAAACCAGCCCTTAGTTTTCAAGAAGGACCTAAACCGCTGTCATGGCAGCAGTTCCCTCATGGTGACTATTTACGTTCTGACATTGAACGCAAAATGGATCAATGGTTACCGCGTATGTTTGGTTATCACATGCTAAAACTAGGTAATTTAAGTGGTGAAATTAATACAAGTGTTAGCACCATTAAGCATCAAGTGTGCGTTGCAGAGCCCGGCCCCTATACAGGTGTTGTGGCCGATATCGACGAATTACCTTTTTACGAGCACAGTGTTGATGCGTGTATTTTAAGCCACTGCTTAGAGTACCATTCAGATCCGCACCATATTTTACGCGAGGCACACCGCACGCTAATACCTGGTGGTTATATTGTTATTACCGGTTTTAACCCATTTAGCTTATGTGGGCTTGCGCAAATGCTGCCGTTTAGTGGTCAAAAACTTCCATGGACAGGGCGGTTTTTTACACCTGCCCGTGTTAAAGATTGGCTTAACTTATTAGGATTTGAAATAGTGAGTGATGAGCGATTTATTTACTCATCGCTAGCAAGAGGTAACAGGTTGTCGCGTTTTGAATTTTGGCGCAGTTTTGCCAAACAATATTTAAAACCTATGGGGAGTGTGTATATGCTGGTGGCACGTAAGCGAGTGGCCCCGCTTACACCTATAAAGCCTAAGTGGCATGCAAGGCCGCAGTTTGCGCCAGTAAAAGGGGCAGGGCTTAGGCAAACCTCAAAGCAGCACTTTAAGCGCTGTGATGAAAAAAATAACAATTAAGGCTGATAACCTACATCTTCAAGTAAATCTTTACTGCCTGCGGCATCGCGAGCTAAATCGTCAACTATTTCGTTGTACTTATGGCCACTATGCCCTTTAACCCACTTCCATGTAACATTATGTTCGCTACAGGCTTTATCTAGACGTTTCCATAAATCTACGTTTTTAACCGGTTTTTTCGCAGAGGTTAACCAACCGCGCTTTTTCCAATTAGCTATCCACGATTCAATGCCTTGCTTAACATATTGGCTATCGGTTGTGAGATTTACCTCGCATTCACGCGTAAGTGATTCTAAGGCTACAATCGCTGCGAGCATTTCCATGCGGTTATTAGTTGTTAATTTATAACCTTGGCTTAATTTTTTTTCGTGACCGTTATAAATCATAAAAATACCATAACCACCAGGGCCCGGATTACCTAAACATGAGCCATCGGTATAAATCTCTACGGTTTTTTGCACTGTTTTACCTTGATATTATGTACAATAAAGTGATTATAGAAAGATACCAGAGTCAGGCTAAATTCGATATGGCACGTAGACAAATAGTTTTAGATACAGAAACCACCGGCATCGACCCTAAACAGGGTCACCGCATTATAGAAATTGGTTGTGTAGAGTTAGTAAACAGGCGCTTAACCGGCAACAATTTTCACGTTTATATAAATCCACAACGTAGTATTGAAGAAGAAGCGATAGATGTTCATGGTATTACCAACGAATTTTTACGTGATAAACCCCTTTACCGTGACATAGCGCAAGAGTTTTTTGACTATATAAAAGGGGCAGAGCTGGTTATTCATAACGCACCGTTCGATGTGGGCCATATGGATAATGAATTTGCGCTGCTTAATCAGGGTTACCCTAATACCCACGATTACTGCCAAGTTCTCGACACCCTTAAAATGGCGCGTGACTTGCATCCTGGTCAAAAGAATAATCTTGATGCTTTGTGCCGTCGCTACGATATAGATAACGCAAAACGTACATTGCACGGCGCTTTACTGGATTCTGAAATTTTAGCCGATGTTTACCTTGCCATGACAGGTGGGCAAACAAAGCTAAACTTAAATCAAAATAAAGACGATGGCAGCGAGCAACAAAAAGGCGGCATAAGACGTTTAAACCCAAATAGGGCACCTTTAGTTGTTTTACGTGCAAACGACGCTGAGCAAAGCGCACACGAAGCACGACTCGATCTTGTCAATAAAGAAGGCGGCCAATGTTTATGGCGCGCTGAATAAGGCTAACCAATGAAAACGATGTATTTTGTTAGTGCGTTATGCGCCGCCAGTTTGTTTGCTGGCAGTGCTTATGGCGTTAAGCAAGTAGAAGTGCTCAAACGTGACGGGCATCAAAATGAAATCCCCTTATTAGAAAATCGTTTTCGTATAGATAGTAAAATTGAAGAAATAACCCTGCTGTTTTTTAGAAAGCCAGGCGCACCGGCTGTTATTTTAGTTAGGCCAGATGGCAGTAAATACTTTGCAACTGAAGCCGTAAGAAACCCCGACCTCGATTGGTTTGACGAGTTAACCTACGATTTGGTTACAATAAAAAATCCTATGGCCGGTCCATGGCAGGTTATTGGCAGTATTTTGCCAAACAGCCGAATTGTAGTGCTTGGTGAAGTATCTTTAGAGGCGCTGCCACTCCCTCCTATGTTATTTAGAGGGGAGACAATTAAAATTACCGGTAAAATTCTTAATGACGGTGAGCCAATAGACGCTGAGCTATTTAGGGATGTAGTAAGTCTTAATGTAGATTTTGTAAGTACCAATAACGAAAACTTTGCTAATTTTGGTTCAGGGGTACAAGAAGTCGCCGAATTTAAAGATGACGGGCGCGGATTTGACGAACGCGCTAAAGATGGCATTTTTACCGGAGAGTTTACGTTAGACTTTCCTGCTGGTGAATGGACGCCAGAGCTTTACGTTGCAACGCCTCTATTACAGCGCCGTATTGTACAAGACACAATAGAAGTGCACGAACCTCCTTTTTCAACAAACGTTACCCTCGCAGAGCAAGACACTGATGAGCATAAACTGACAATAACGATAGACCCAAGCATTGTTAAGCCAGAAACCGTCATTATTCAGGGTAAAATTTATTACCCTAATAACGAAGAGCAAATGTTTACCATAGATGCTGCTCCTAATGACTCGCGCCAACTTAACGTTAAAAATTATGATTGGGGTCGATACAGTGTTGAGTTATCTGTTTTTGGCACAAATATAAACGAGCGTGAGTTTATGGCGACGCTACCAACCTATAAATTTGAAATAGAACGTCCTATAGTTGCGGTACCTGAAATTGATCCGGCAACGATAATTGCGCCTGAGCAAATGAAAGCAAGTGAGCCTGTAGATGAAAAAATAGCCACTTCAACAATTGTTAGCTTAATAATAGGGTGTAATATTCTTATTTTATTACTTGGCTGGTTAGCAATTCGTGTATTTGTTCAGAAAAAACCAATCAAATTTAAAGTTAAGCTGCCTTTTTTAAATAAAAAGAAAGCAGCTGATGGTGAAGTTACCAACACAGAAAAAAATCAAGTTGGCAAAAATGGTTCAAAAAATGACAAATCAGGTGAAATTTTAAACCTTTCGATGTCAGATGACTAAAAAACCTATAAAAAAACAAAAAAGCCCTTGACGAAATAGGGGCTGGTTCGTATTATTCACGCCGCTGTCAGGGGAGACTCAGACAGCAACGAAAATGCGGAGTGGTAGTTCAGTTGGTTAGAATACCGGCCTGTCACGCCGGGGGTCGCGGGTTCGAGTCCCGTCCACTCCGCCAATTTTCGACAATTTGTAAGTAGATGCTGGAGTGGTAGTTCAGTTGGTTAGAATACCGGCCTGTCACGCCGGGGGTCGCGGGTTCGAGTCCCGTCCACTCCGCCAACACTTACACAACATATGGTTGTAAAACATATTCTTATTATGGAGTGGTAGTTCAGTTGGTTAGAATACCGGCCTGTCACGCCGGGGGTCGCGGGTTCGAGTCCCGTCCACTCCGCCAATAAGAAAAAATAACAGTTTAAATATGCGCTGGAGTGGTAGTTCAGTTGGTTAGAATACCGGCCTGTCACGCCGGGGGTCGCGGGTTCGAGTCCCGTCCACTCCGCCACTATTTAAACACTGTTATGTTACAAAAATTTGTATGCTGGAGTGGTAGTTCAGTTGGTTAGAATACCGGCCTGTCACGCCGGGGGTCGCGGGTTCGAGTCCCGTCCACTCCGCCAACAAATTTAGTAATGACAAGTAATATGATATCTCTGCGGAGTGGTAGTTCAGTTGGTTAGAATACCGGCCTGTCACGCCGGGGGTCGCGGGTTCGAGTCCCGTCCACTCCGCCATTTGATATCGTAACAAAATTAGTAAGTGCATTACCCCATGCACATACCACTGCGGAGTGGTAGTTCAGTTGGTTAGAATACCGGCCTGTCACGCCGGGGGTCGCGGGTTCGAGTCCCGTCCACTCCGCCACTTGTTATTTCCTCAATAACAAGATTATAAAATTATTTCATATTTCTTTTAATAAAACATACTTTGGCTATCAGCTATCAGCTATCAGCTATCAGCTATCAGCTATCAGCTATCAGCTATCTGATCTGACTCCATAAAAGTAGACTCAGGGTTTTTAAGCTCATACAAAAAGGCCTGCATTCTTTAACTTAAGCGCAGACCTCCTATTTTTCCTCTTTTAACTTTGTGAGCTACGTAACTACTTTAAGTACTTGTCTAAAAAGTTTAAATAAGCGTTAGAAGCGCTGATACGGTTTTCTTTTTTAGTAAAACCATGGCCTTCATCTTCAAACAATACATACTCTACTGGTACGCCATTGGCTTTGACTGCGGCAACGAGTTCATCGCTTTCAACTTGTAAAACGCGCGGATCGTTAGCGCCTTGTATTACCATTAAAGGTTTTGTAATGTTTTTAGCATGAAATAATGGCGATATAGCACGATGACGCTCACCGTCTGTCGCAGGATCGCCCATTTCATCGTATAAGGCTTTTTTAAAACTCTCCCACCATGGTGGAATTGAGTTAAGTGTTCTTACCCAGTTAGTCACCCCAAAAATATTAATACCTACTTTGAATTCCTCTGGTTCAAAGGCAAGTGCAGCTGCGGTCATAAACCCGCCGTAACTACCTCCCATAATGCCAATTTTTTCGCTATCGACCCAATCTAAACTTTGAAGATGCTTTTTACCGTACACAATATCTTGTAAGTCATCTGTGCCGTGCTTTTTATCATCCAAATGAAAAAATGTTTTACCGTATCCTGAACTACCACGGTTGTTAACGGCAAAAATAGCATAGCCATGATTAATTAAGTGCTGCTGTGTCGCGCTGTAACCAGTACGGCTTTGTCCACCAGGGCCACCATGCACCCAAATTAGTGCTGGCACTTTATTAGTGCTACTTGCTTGTTTAGGCTTGTACAAAACACCAGGTACCTCTAGCCCATCAAAACTTTTAAAGCGTACAATTGTGCTTTGTACTAAATTACTTTGATTTATTTCTTTGCTAAGTGAATTAGTTAGTTGTTTGGCGCTAATACCACCGACTTGCCATACAAATAAATTACTTGGGGATGTGTCAGAGTTCAAATAAAACGCCATGGTTTTCTCGTCACTTGAGAAATTTACACTGCGTAAATTACCATTGGGTAGGGTGGGCATAGCGACTTGTTTACCAGTACGAGTATCTAAAATAGTTACTTTAGTACTGGCATCGGCATTTACTCCACTTACTTGGTAGCGTCCAGATTTAGAAAAATAAATAAAGTTTACGTCCCATTCGTCTTCTAAAGCCGGGCTATGTTTCTCTGTCGCTAACTCATAGCGCCACACTTGTGAAAACTCACCTTTTGCGTCTGTAGAGTAGTATAAATATTTACCGTCAGTAGAGAAGGTTTCAGGTGTATATTGTGCGGGATCATCATGCTTAGATATAAGTTGTGGTTTAAGGGATTTTTTATAAGTGTCGAGAATGTATGTATCACTGTCTTTATTGGTATTATTTTTAGATAAAGCAATAAAGCGTCCATCAGGGCTAATGGCGCCAACATCTAATCCGAGTTCATTTTGATAAACTGGAGACATTTCATAGGTTTCACTATCTACGCGATATAAATCCATAAATTTGGCATCACGCTGATTGCTGGTGATAAAAAATTGGCTCCCATCTTTTGTAAAACCTGCAAAGCCAGCTCGTGTTTCATCGCCAGGGGTTAAATCTTTGATTGAACCGTCAACTTCACGCACGTAGACATGATATCGCTCGTTACCGCCTGAGTCTTTGGTAAATAATACGCGCTCATCATTAGGGAAGTAGCGTACAGGGTAGGTACTGTCTTCAAAATTAGTTAGGCGAGTTTTACTACCTGTTTTTACGTCAACTTCATACAAGCTGTAAATACCGCTTTCATCACTACTGACTAACACTTTATCACCACTTGGTGAAAAACTACTGCCCATAATAGAGGTGGTGTCAAAAAAAGTTTTTGCATCGTAGGTTTTTACTTGTTGTGTTTGCTCAGTTTTTACAGCGCTAGAGCCTAAACTATTAGATTGATTGCAACCCGCTAATGCAAGAGATACAGCACAGGTAATACAGGCAAGTTTGAGGGCTTTTTTCATAGGTACATTCCTTGGTTTATAGTTATGTTTTCATTTAGAAGTGTTAACCGAACGTTTTTCAAACGCAAGTATTTCTGATATGCAAACAGTAATAAAGTGTTACAAACCATAAATCGTTTTTATATAAGTATTCGCTATAATGATAACTCGTTGAAAAGTGAGTATTTATGATAGAAGTCATTGGGTTACATAAACAGTTTGCTGAAAACATATTGTACAGTGGTTATAGCGTGCAATTTTGTGCACCTAAAATATGCATTGAAGCGCCAAATGGCCTAGGTAAAACAACGTTGTTGATGATGCTAGCTGAGCTTGAAAGTCGCCAAAGTGGGCAGATTTTGTTTTCAGGCAAAGCATTAACCGAACCACATAAGCAAGTTGCTATAGCCTCAGACCGTATTGCTTTACCCGACTTTTTGACTGCAAAGCAAATAATTAACTTATCCGCGAATGCGCTGGGTTGTAGTTGGCCAACAACAATAATAGATGGGTTTAATTTTAATGAATTTTTAAATACACGGTTTGATGCGCTATCGTCAGGTAACCAAAAAAAATGCCAGTTAATTTTAGCGCTGATGCGTGATGCACCGTATTTACTATTAGATGAACCCAGCGCAGCCCTTGATCAATCCAGCATTGAGTATTTACTAGTCTTACTTGATGAATATCTAATAGATAAACCGGAAGGGCAAATAATCATCACCTGTCATGAACCCGCGCCATTTATTGAGCGTGGCTTTGAGTGTATACCGTTATGATTGCAAATTTAAAACAATCAATCGGGCAATATCGCTCTTTTATGGATTATCGTTATCAGGCTTACAAAACTGAACTCACGCAATTATTGTTGCAACTTAAAAACTTTGGCTTGTTATTTCTAGTGGTACTTGGCTCTGCCATGCTTGGAATGATTTTACTGTTGTTTTTAGGGCTGGGAAAAATTATCGATAGCAGCGATGCACCGCAGTATGGTGCACAGATGGCTTGGCTGTATTTGCTGTTGCAAAGTGTCATGTTGAGCGCAATGAAATCTGCGATAAAAAACACCGCTCAACGTGCCTTTCAACAAACATTGGTGAAGCGGTATTGGCTTGGTTTTATGGATATAAAGCTTTTACTTTTAAGCAATGGCTGGTTGATTGCGAGCCTCATTATCGCGATTGATCTTAGTGTGAGTCAGTGGCTTAGAGTGCCGCATTTCTGGTTGTTTTTACTATTGCAATTTGTGCTCGGCATTTTATGTTTATACAAGCCAATAGCGCTGGTTTATGGTTTTTTGTTATCCGCAATTTGGGCAACGTTACCGCTTGATGTCAATTCATTGCTTTATCATAGCGGCTTTGTTCTGTTGTTTGCGCTAAGTACATTGATGGTCCCTTTTAATGCTGCAGCTAAGCTAAAGTTGAATTCACTTACAGGCTTTTGGCTGTTATTTTTTATGCATAATAGCTGGGCTTTGATATGGCGAGGAGCTTTATTACTATGTGTATTTATGGCATCCAAGGTGTTGTTACAAGAGCGCGCTGATTTAGCTGCTATATTCAGTATTTTGTCACTTGCCTTTGTAGTGTTATTTAGTAGCTCACTACAATTTGATTGTCGTCACCTATATCAGCAGTACAGTGTATTTTTTAACATGCAGAATAAGCAAACAGCATTCTTTGTTAGCTTATTTACTCCTAGCTTAATTGTATTATTACTCGCACTGGTTGGTTTTGTGGTTTTATTTAATCAAGTAAATTGCTTATTGCTAGTAATAGGGGTTATTTGGTGTTTACTACAACAGGCCTTAGCGCAAAAAAAACCAGCGCATTACGCGCTGGTTTGGATGATCACAACAGGCGGACTGTTGGCTGCGTTAACCTAACGGGTTAAGCTGCATCTGCTTTGCTGTCTTCACTTTTACGTGCGGCTTTGCCTGCTAATAAATCAGCTGGGTCAAAGTCATCAACGTTAATCACGTCTAAGCGGGCTTTTTCAACAGCGGCTAATTTATCAGCTTCTGCTTGGCTTAATATGCCAGCTTCAAGGCCCATTTGCGCTACTTTATCAAGTTGGAAGAATGGCAGTTTAAGGCCTTTCTCTTTACATACTCGCTCAAATAACGGCTCTACAGCCAGTACGTCTTTAAGTGTTTGCTCTTGACGGCCTACTAAATTAAGAGGTTCGTCAGTTAAGTAAACATAGCTTGCTAAACGGTTACGCGTTTCGCTAGGTACTTGTAGTAGTTGTGCTAATTTATGCTCAAGTTTGTCTGTAGGTTTACGAACTGGGCGACCAAATGGGAATAACAATACTTTTAGTACGCCACGTAGTGGGGCAGATGGCATGTTATTGATTAAATCAGCAAGTGCACGTTGGCAGTGGTAAAGATGATCCTGGCAACTCCATTGTACAAGTGCAAAATCTTCTTTTTTACGGCCTTCATCGTTGTAACGTTTAAGCGTTGCAGACACTAAGTAAAGGTAGCTTAGTAAGTCACCTAAACGTGCAGAAATACGTTCTTTACGTTTAAGAGAGCCACCAAATACTGCCATGCTAATGTCAGACATAAGTGCTAAAGAGGCACTAAAGCGAGACGCGATTCGGTAAAACTCAGCCGTTTCATCTTTATAAGGTACGCTTGTAAAACGTGCACCTGTAAGCGCAAGCCACTTAGTACGTACAAGGTTCGACATAGTAAAGCCAATGTGGCCCATTAGCGCTTTATCAAATACGTTAAGCGCTTCTTCGCGGTCTTCAATTTCACATGCACCAAGCTCTGTTAGTACAAATGGGTGACAGCGAATTGCACCTTGACCATAAATAATCATATTACGGGTCAAGATGTTTGCACCTTCAACGGTAATGGCAATAGGTGCGCCTTGATAGCCACGACCTAAATAGTTATTTGGCCCAAGCATGATGCCCTTACCGCCAAGTACATCCATTGCATGAATGGTTGAGTCGCGCATTTGCTCAGTAAGGTGGTATTTAATAATAGCTGAAACAACCGATGGTTTTTCACCTAAATCAACTGCGCCGGTAGACATGCTAACCGCTGCATCAGAGCTGTAAGCGTAACCTGCAAGTTTAGCCAAAGACTCTTCAACACCTTCCATTTTACCAATAGGTAAACGGAACTGACGGCGAATACGGCTATAAGCACCTGTAGCTAAAGCGATAGTTTTAATGCCACCGGTTGAATTTGACGGCAATGTGATTGCACGGCCAACCGATAAACACTCAACCAGCATACGCCAGCCTTGGCCTGCCATTTCTGGTCCGCCAATAATGTAATCAAGTGGTACAAATATGTCTTTACCGCGAGTTGGGCCATTTTGAAATGGTACGTTAAGCGGAAAGTGACGACGTCCAATTTCTACTCCAGGAGTATCTGTTGGAATAAGTGCACAGGTAATACCCGGCTCTTTAACATCGCTTAATAAACCGTCTGGATCTTGTAGTTTAAATGCAAGACCAAGCACTGTAGCTACTGGTGCAAGTGTAATGTAACGTTTATTCCACGTAAGGCTTACACCTACAACTTCTTCGCCGTTCCATTGTCCTTTACACACAACACCGTAATCAGGAATTGAGCTTGCATCAGAGCCAGCCTCTGGCGAGGTTAGTGCGAAACAAGGGATTTCTTTACCGCTCGCTAAGCGCGGTAAGTAATGATCTTTTTGCTCTTTTGTACCATAGTGCTGTAATAATTCACCCGGGCCTAAAGAGTTTGGTACACCAACAATTGACGAAAGCAGTGTTGATTTACTCGTTAACTTTTGAAGTACACAAGATTGTGCAAACGCAGAGAACTCTAAACCGCCGTATTCCTTTTTGATGATCATGGCAAAAAATTGATTATCTTTTAGGTATTGCCATACATCTTGAGGAAGGTCAGTAAGCTCGTGCGTTGCTTCCCAATCATCTAGCATGCTACATACTACTTCTACAGGGCCATCAATAAAGGCTTGTTCTTCAATAGTAAGTTTCGGGATTGGGTATTGGTGTAGCTTTTTCCAATCTGGGTTACCACAAAATAAATCAGCTTCCCACCACGTAGTACCGGCATCGATTGCTGACTTTTCTGTGTCAGACATGCTTGGCGTTACTTTTTTAAAGGTAGAAAAAATAGGCTTGATTATATTTTGCTGACGAATGCCAGTAACAGAAAGAGGAACCGCGATGATCAAAAAGATCAACCAGCTAATTAAACCAAAAGCACCCGCAAAGGTACCAATTAATAAAGTTGCGGCAGAAACACCAAGTGCTGTGTTCCAACTCGCTCTGTGGTAAATCGCGATGCTGAGCAATACGATTAAACCGAGTGTAAATATGAGTGTCATTGCTTATTCCTTAATAGAGGTCAGACCACCTCAGTTAGAGTAGCGCTAGTGAGCCTAAGTTTCAAGTACATTACAGTGATAAATTATAGTCGAAATAGCCATAATTAATTCACAGCTTCCCTTAAAGAGGAACGAGCATGCATTGCCACTGCATTTAATTCAACGATTAGTTATATTAATGCGCTAAAAATCAGTAAATCAGCTAGCCAAAAAAGGTTTTTTAAGTAAATATGTCTGCTGTAGCGCAATGTAAAGCACAGCGTTATTTATACGTATTTTTTAAGGGTTAGTTTATTAATGTGTGAATTACTTGGCATGTCAGCCAACGTACCTACCGATATTTGTTTTAGTTTTTCAGGGCTTTTAGAGCGCGGTGGCAATACCGGCCCGCATAAAGATGGTTGGGGTATTACCTTTTACGAAGGTAAAGGTTGTAGAACGTTTAAAGATCCTGAGCCAAGTTATCAATCAGAAATTGCAAAGCTCGTTAAAGCGTACCCAATTAAAAGCGTGTCGGTTATTAGCCATATTCGCCAAGGTAATCGTGGGCGAGTGTGCCTTGAGAACACCCATCCGTTTACACGCGAGCTTTGGGGCCGCGAAATCACCTATGCACACAACGGTCAGCTTTCTAATTATCACGACTTAAAACCACAGTATTATCGCCCTGTAGGAAATACCGACAGCGAACTGGCATTTTGTTGGTTGCTTGATAAAATTCGTGAAAAATACCCAAAACGCCCATCTAATATGGCGTCTGTTTTTAGGTATGCGGCTAAGCTTTCGCACACGTTGCGTGAAAAGGGCGTATTTAATATGTTACTTACTGATGGCGTGTTTGTATTAGCGTATTGTACTAATAACTTACATTACATAACGCGCCGAGCGCCATTTGGTAAAGCAACCTTGATTGATGCTGATATGGTGGTTGATTTTAACGAAGAAACCACACCAAACGATGTAGTAACCGTAATAGCTACACGCCCACTCACTAATGATGAGCGCTGGCAAAAAATGCAGCCGGGTGAGTTTGCTTTATTTAAAATGGGCGAGTTAATTTAGCGCTAAATTAAAAACATAAAAAAACGCGATGTAAAATCGCGTTTTTTTATTCAATATACACTTTTACCAGTTTGCATAATTAATTATTGCAAATAGGTGTTATAGCGCCTCTACGCTAGCATCGCTTTTGTCCGCTATAGCTGCAGGAGCCGCGACAGGTTGAGTAACGGTAAACGAGTTCATTTGTACTTCAAACTGCTCCATCCCTTTTTCGCCTTTCCACATACGTACTAGCATGTAATCCATTTCAGGAGCAAACCATGCAAGTGCTTGGCGTTTGTCATTATCGTATAAGCGTTTAACTTTAATGGCTTCTACATTGCCAATAGGCAACGAAATCATTTCAGTGCCTGTTACTTCAAAGTTGTAGTCGCGGCGATTACCTTTTTTATCAATAAGCGGAAACGAGAAATTAGTTTCGCCTTTTTTTAGGCCTTCACGTACTTGTACTTGGTACGAAATAGCGTCCTGAAATTCGTCAGTCCACTCGCATTTTAGCGGGTATTCGCTAGTGCTACTTGTGACCACTTTATTTTGCGTATCAAAGTCTATTTTGTAATCTTTATCTGGGCCTGTGCCTGTACGCACCATGTTGTAATGATGTGGGGTAACTTTGCCATCTTTGTATGTAAACTTTGAGGTTTCTTCGCGCGAGTCAGAAAAAATCATCCACTCTATATTGCTATGATAAGTAAGCTCGTAGTTATTATCGCTTAATTTTTTAAGCTCACGTACGGCTTCACCATGATTTTTACCTTTGCGTAAAATATCATAGCTTGCTTGATACTGTGTTAGTTCGCCTGCAATAAGGCTAGTAGGAAGTAAAGCGCCCGCACATAATAGCAAGGCACTTATTTTTTTATTGTGGGTAGTGCGCGCCGTGTGCAGGAAGTTGTTTTTCGTCAAGAACTGCATAATCTGCTTCCATAGTAAGTCTTTGTTCACTGAACCATTTGACCACCAAAGGATAAATTATATGCTCTTGCTCGTGCACGCGCTTTGCTAATGTCTCTGCTGTATCATCCTTGAGTACAGGTATTTGCGCCTGAAGAATAACCGGGCCGCCGTCTAATTCTTCAGTAACAAAGTGAACACTTACGCCATGAACATCGTCTTTTGCATCAATTGCTCTTTGGTGGGTATTCAGCCCCTGATACTTAGGCAACAAAGATGGATGAATGTTCAACATTTTTCCAACATATTTTTGCACTAAGCTAGGAGTAAGAATACGCATAAACCCAGCTAATACAACTAGATTCGGCATAAAAGAGTCGATAACGTTCATTAATTGCGCATCATAGGCTTCGCGCGAGTCAAAATCTTTATGACTCAACACTTTTGTAGCAATACCTGCTTGTTTAGCACGCTCTAGGCCATAAGCGTCTGCTTTATTGCTAATAACAGCCGCTATATGTCCATTTATCTCGCCACGTTCGCAGGCATCAATGATGGCTTGTAAATTAGAGCCACTACCTGAGATCAAAACTACCAGACGAGTGGGTGCCATTACTTAGCACCACCTACAATTTCTACTTGCTCTTCGCCTGGCGCTGCATCGTGAATTTCACCAAGGTGCCATGCATTTTCGCCTAAGTCTTTTAAAATAGTTAAGCTTTGTTCAAGTTTGTCTGCAGGGACTACTAATACCATGCCAACGCCACAGTTAAATGTACGGTACATTTCGTGAGTAGCAATGTTACCGTTTTCTTGTAGCCAGTTAAAAATACTTGGCCACTGCCAGCTATCGCCTTTAACCACTGCCTTTGCAGAGCCTGGTAACACGCGAGGAATATTTTCCCAAAAGCCACCGCCAGTGATGTGCGAAAGGGCATGCACGTCAACTTGCTTAAATAACTCAAGTAAAGGTTTTACGTAAATACGTGTAGGCTCTAATAAATGCTCGCCTAATGTTTTACCGTCAATTACTTGGTTTGTATCAGCGTTTGATACTTCAAGTACTTTACGAATTAAAGAAAAACCGTTTGAGTGAGGACCGCTAGATGCAAGCGCAATAAGCTGATCGCCAGCTGCTACTTTAGTGCCATCAATAATTTTAGATTTTTCTACTACACCGGTACAAAAGCCTGCCATGTCGTAGTCTTCACCATCATACATACCTGGCATTTCTGCTGTTTCGCCACCAATTAGGGCACAACCAGAAATCTCACAACCTTTACCAATACCGGTAACTACATCGGCTGCTGTGTCTATATCTAGTTTACCCGTTGCGTAGTAATCTAGAAAAAACAGGGGTTCAGCGCCTTGTACTATTAAATCGTTTACACACATTGCAACTAAATCAATACCAACAGTGTCGTGCTTTTTTAGGTCGATAGCTAAACGAAGTTTAGTACCAACACCATCAGTACCAGCAACTAATACAGGTTGCTTGTAACCTTCAGGAATTTCGCAAAGTGCGCCAAAACCACCAATTCCGCCCATAACTTCAGGACGACGAGTTTTTTTCACTACGCCTTTAATACGCTCAACAAGTGCATTACCAGCGTCGATATCTACGCCCGCGTCTTTATAGCTTAGAGACTGTTTTTGTTCGCTCACAGGTTTTCCTCAAAATAGTTGTTTTGGGTTGCTTAGAAACGCGCGTATTTTACAACAATTGCAACTGCGCGGCTAGCGCAAATGTAATTTTGAAATAATAAACAAGGACACTTGTCCGCTGCTTGTTGTTTAAATAAACAAAAAAACGCCCGCAGGCGTTTTTTTAGTAAATAAAGACGTTAAATTAACCGTTATGCTTTTGCGGTTAATATAGCTCTAAGTGGAGCAGGGTAGCCTTCAATGGTTTTACTTGTATCGTTTGGATCTAAAAAGTCTATTAACGACTCGTTTTCCATCCAATCGGTTTTACGTTGTTCTTCAAGCGTAGTAATTGCACAATCTTTTATTTGCACATCTTTAAAGCCAACACGCTCCATCCACAGTTTTAATGCAGCAGTACTTGGAATAAACCAAACATTGCGCATTTTTGCATAGCGGTCGGTAGGCACGAGTACTGTGTTTTCATCGCCTTCAATAACTAAGGTTTCTAGCACTAACTCGCCACCCGGGCGGAGCTGCGTTTTTAACTGCGCTAAAAAATCAATTGGCGAGCGACGATGATAAAGCACCCCCATCGAAAAAACCGTATCAAAGGCTTTAAGTTCCGGTAGGGCTTCTACACCTAGTGGCAATAAATGAACGTTTTCGTCTGGGTTGTAGTGTTTAATAGCCTGAAACTGACATAAAAATAAATCAGACGGGTCAATACCCACTACAAACTCGGCGCCTTCGCCGCGCATACGCCATAAATGATAGCCAGAGCCACAACCAATATCTAACACTGTGCGGCCTTTTAATGGCTCAATATGAGGAAGGAGGCGATCCCACTTCCAATCACTTCGCCATTCGGTGTTTATTTCTATACCGTGCACACTAAAAGGGCCTTTGCGCCAAGGCATCATTCGTTTTAATAAATGCGTTGCTTGTTTTTGCTCGCCTTCGCTCATTTCTCCTAGCGCGCCAATTTCTACTTTAGTGGCGATATCAACATGAGTTGTTTTTACTTCAGGCAAATTTTTAAGTACTTTTTGCCATTTAGGTAAATCACCATGGCTTGCCTCTAACTGCCAATGTTTTAATTGAGCGGGTAGGGTTTCTAGCCAGTGGCTAAGTGGGCTTTGTG
>Ga0207907_100081_pt1 | contig 73049 bp, 74 predicted proteins | sample LinPmetageLP52_FD_184062 | JGI IMG/M metagenome (GOLD analysis project Ga0207907, IMG submission 184062) | Marine viral communities from the Subarctic Pacific Ocean - LP-52 (SPAdes) | ecosystem: Environmental > Aquatic > Marine > Oceanic | place: Pacific Ocean | collected 2011-08-26
TTAAAGTCTCTGAAGGGCCGTTGAAGACTACAACGTTGATAGGCAAGATGTGGAAGTGGTGTGAGCCATTAAGCTAACTTGTACTAATTACCCGTGAGGCTTAACCATACAACGCCAAACGCGTTTTGTGACAGTGAAGCGACAGAAGTTAATAACTAAAGTAGATATTACTTAAAGACTTAAAAAATATTATCAGATATTTTCCAGATTCAGTTAGTGCGTAGAGATACGAACTGACACCCAAATTTGCTTGGTGACAATAGCGTTTTGGACCCACCTGACTCCATGCCGAACTCAGTAGTGAAACGAAACAGCGCCGATGATAGTGTAGCATTTGCTATGTGAAAGTAGGACATTACCAGGCTTCAAATTGTAGAAAGCCCGACTAGTAATAGTCGGGCTTTTTTACGTCTGCAGAAAAGTAGAATACGCTTAGTTAATATAGACTCATCAAGCCTCTATCGCGTAGGTCGGGCGAAGCGACTCCTGACGCTAAAATCACCGCAAGTACCTTTTTAAATAGGTGCTTCAATTCGAACCTTATTATATAGCTTCATATTTCACTAAATCATACTCTGATTACAGAGGTGCTCGTTTCTTCTCACTTTGTTGCAATTTCATTCTTGGTTTAATAAGTGACCTGTGTAAAACTACCTGCGTTAATTTTGTAAATCAGGTGACATGAATGTCGAATATAAAAGCTTGGAAACTTATGAGCCTGTTTTGTTTGTTCGCAGTGCTTATGGGTTGTCAATCTAAAGAAGAGCAGTTGCAACAAACAATTCAAGAGTCTATTAAAAAGGCAGATGTTGAGCTATCACAGCTTGGTACCGCGCTTGATAATGGGAGCATACGTAATGCTGTACTTTTAAAAGAGTACGGCCAACTTCTAAAACAGCAGCAACCAGAACTAAGTAAGGTTGTTGATGTAATTACCCTTGATGCCACAAGGCAAGGTGCACTTTATAGTGGTTTAACACAGCGACTTAAAGACATTAAAGGGACTTACTTAATTCCACCTTACGAAGATACGCTCCACAGTATTGATTTACTGCGTGAAGCTGTAAAGCCTACGTTGTTTTCAGATGCGTTGACCGATCCTATTAATATGCTTGCTGATATGTCAAAAGGCAGCCTTGCTCGTATTGGTGCAATTAGCCAGCAAGCTGAAGGAGAGGGGGTTGGTAACCAAATGGTGGGTAACCCTAATTATGGAAACTGGCAAACTAATAGTAACGGGATTAGCTTTTGGCAGTGGTACGGTATGTACCGTATTTTAGGTGATGTGTTCGATCGTGTTGAATACGGTAGCTGGAGTAAGCGTCGCAAGTATAGTTATTACAATGACTATGGCCGTGCTCGTTACTCAAGCCCTAAGCAAATTAAAACACAAAGCGCGCTTGAAACACGTACACGCCAATCATACCAACGCCAAGGTAAGCAGTTTACAAGCCCATATGCGAGCAAAAAAACAGGTGCAACGGGTTTAAGCCGTAGTAGTTATACGCCACCTAAAAGCCGCAGTAGTTACTCGCGTTCGAGCAGCTATAGCAATAGCTCAGGATCGGTACGTGATAGCGGTAGCAGAACCTCTCGTGGCGTGAGCCGTGGTAAGTAAAGAATAAGTTGGAGTTAGAAATATGTACGAATTTAATGGAATAACTATGTGGTCGCTACAAGCACTGGCGATTGATTTTGCAATTATTGTGTTGCTCTTTGTAAGCCTAAAATACATTAAAGGTTGGGTTTCAAATTTACATGCGAATGACGAAATAACAGAGCGCGATAACTTTGCTTTTGGTATTAGCTTTGCCGCAGGCTTGGTTGCCCTTGCAATTGTATTAACGGGCGTGAGCAGTGGAGCTTTTGCAGCGTCGCTTCAGCAAGAAGCACTGCAAATGCTAGGTTATGGTGTGCTAGCGATTGTATTAATTAAGTTAGGCCACTTTTTTCAAGATAAAGTAGCGCTACGTAAAGTAAGCCTACACGATGAAATTGTTAAAGGTAATGTAACAGCCTCTATAATTGACTTTGGTCATGTAGTGAGTGTTGCTATTGTTATTCGCTCTGCACTTTTGTGGGTAGCAACAGAGGGCTGGCACGGTCTGCCAATTGTAGTGGCAGCATTTATTATTGGCAGCTTTGTATTATTACTAGTAAGCCAATATCGCGTGCAACTATTTAAACGCACTAATAAAAGCGGCGACTGCTTACAACAAGCAATTATTGATGGAAACTTAGCAGTAGGCATCCGCTACGCTGGCTTTTTAGTTGGTAGTGCATTGGCAATTACTGCAGCAACAGGTATTGCACCTTATGCAGCCGATAACATCAATGCAAGCTTGCTTTACTGGGCTGTTAGCGCGGTTGTTTGCTTAATTGCATTTATTATTTTGCACTTAGTGACAATAAAAATTATTTTATCTGGCTGTGATATATCAGATGAAGTAAATCGCCAAAAAAATGTAGGCGTAGCTACTATTTCTGCAGCGGTATCGTTTGCTGTTGGTATTACTATGGCAACTTTATTAGGCGCATAATCAGTGTCATTAACTAACACTAGCCCAAGTAAAGCACGTTTACTTGGGCACGATATATTACTTATTACGGTTATGGCCATACTCGCAGGGTGTGGCCTTATCTACGAATACCTACTTTCGCATTACGCAGGGCGTGTACTTGGCTCTGTAGAAAGCGCAATTTACGCCATGATTGGCACGATGATAGTGGCTATGGGCTTAGGTGCTTTTTTAGCTCGTTGGTTTAAAGATGCATTTACCGCTTTTGCTTGGCTAGAAAGTATAATTGCATTAGTTGGCATGGGCTGCATTTTAGCTATTGCTGGTGTGATTGCTGTAAGTTATTCGCTCCCTCATTTATTTTCTAGTATTTTTAATTTACCTCCCGATGTTGTACTTAACGGCTATGTATTTCAAAAGTTGCAAGAGTGGTCACGATTCCTTCCTTATGTATTTGGTTTAATACTGGGTTTATTTATTGGTATGGAAATACCGTTAATAGCGCGTATTCGCCAACATGTGTACGGGCGGTTTTTAGAAAATAACGCAGGAACAATTTACGGTGCCGATTATATTGGTGCAGGTATTGGCGCGGCTATTTGGGTAAGCATTATGCTCTCAATGCCTATAATGCAAGCTGCAGCGTGGACAGCACTTTTTAATATAATCGCAGGGCTTGCCTTTCTATGGCGCTACCATGCGCATGTGCGCTTTGCTAAGGCACTTTTAGTTTGTCATATCGTATTGCTGGCATTATTTGGGTTTATTTTAGTGCTGGGTAGTAGTTGGATGAATAGCTTAAGTAACGTGTTATATAAAGATAAAGTTATTTACTCTCAAGCCACTAAGTACCAGCATGTAGTGTTAACCGAACGCTTAAGTAAAAATCAGCCAGAGCCTATTACTGATTTATATTTAAATGGGCGCTTGCAGTTCTCAAGTATTGATGAGCAAATATATCACTCGATGCTGGTTTATCCGGCAATGCTTGCCTCAAACAGGCACGACCGCGTATTAATTATTGGTGGTGGCGACGGGCTTGCCCTTAGAGATGTTTTAAAATGGCCTGTGAGCGAAGTAACGCTGATTGATTTAGATGCTCAGCTGCTTAATTTATTTGGGCATAAAGACGGTGATTTTACGCCCCCAGAGCCTATTAATAACCGCCTATTAAAGCTAAATAATAAATCTATGCAAGACTCTCGTGCACATATAATTGTGGGTGATGCATTTTTAGAGGTTGAAAAATTACTCGATCAAAGTAAGCAATTTGACACTATTTTAATTGATCTACCCGATCCTAATCATCCCGATCTTAACAAAATGTACAGTGACTACTTTTATAACCATGTACGTCAACTATTGGCACCCGATGGCGCAATGGCAGTTCAATCAACATCGCCTTATCATGCTAAAAAAGCGTTTTTAAGCATAGCCAAAACGGTTAAAGCAGCAGGGTTTAGTTATGTTGAGCAATATCAGCAAAATATTCCTTCGTTTGGGCAATGGGGCTGGACTATTGCCACTAAAATGGGTCAACCCGCAAGTGGACGAATTAAAAACATAAGCGAAATGCCTGTGCCATCTAGGTGGGTTAGTAAAGAATATTTACTGGCAAGTTTTGTGTTTCCTAATCAGTATTTTGAACAAGTAAAAAGTATTGAGGTCAATAGGTTAGGATCTGGCCAGTTATACGATTATTACCGTACAGCTTGGCAAATAGAAAGCGAATTGTACAAAAATTAATAAAACAGGGTTGACATAATATGTCGGCCGTGCGAATCTTAACTCAGACATAATATGTCAAACGACAAAAAAGGCAGAGACATGGAATTAAATGAACTTTCAATAAAATTAGCTTCTTTTGAAACTGAAGGTGCTAACTTTGAGTCTTTCTTGATTGCCAATCCAGGTGAGCAAGATGTTTTACAAGTCATTGTTGACGGAAACGATGAGCTTCCAATTTTTGTTACGCAAACTCAAGAGCAGTTGTTATGTATTAGCTACTTGTTTGGCGAAGACGAAGTAAAAAGTGAATTACGCAACGAGTTAAACGAAACACTACTACGTTTAAACGTGCCAATTCCACTGAGTGCATTTGCTAAAATCGATAACAAATACGCGATTTTTGGTGCACTGTCGGTAAATTCATCGTTAGATGACGTTACCCACGAACTAGTGACACTAGCTGACAACGCTATTGACGCACTAGAAGCCGTGACCTTGTATTTAAACGATTAGTAACTAGTTAGTGGAGTTAAGATTATGAGTATTTTAAAAAAATTATTTACAGCAGTACGTGGCGGCGCTCGTGAAGCAGGCGAAGCAATTGTAGATGCAAACGGTATCCGAATTTTTGAACAAGAAATTGCAGATGCACAAAATGCACTTCACCGTGCTAAAAAAAGCCTTACAGAAGTAATGGCTAAAGAAATGCAAACTAAGCGTAAAATTAGCGCTGTTGATGCATCAATTGCTGAGCACGAAGCATATGCAGGCCAAGCACTTGAAAAAGGTAATGAAGCCCTAGCATTAGAAATTGCCGAAAAAATTGGTGACTTTGAAGCTGAAAAAGCTGAAAACGAGCAAGTATTATCTGGTTTTAGCAATCATATTGTGGCGCTTAAACAACAAGTTAAAGACGCTGAAAAATCGATTAAAGAAAACCAACGTCAGCTTACTATGGTTAAAACCACAGAAAGCGTACAGCAAGCTACTATGGCTGTTAACAGCACGCTTAATACTAATAGCTCGTCTATGACATCGGCTCGCCAGTCGCTTGAGCGTATTAAGCAACGCCAACAGGATCGTAGCGACCAGCTTGGTGCTGCAAAGCAACTTGAGTCGGACGTAAATGGCGACGATTTAAAAGCAAAAATGGCTGAAGCCGGTATTGGCGATACAAGCCCAAAAAGTGCTGATATTTTAGCGCGCATTAAAGCCAAGCAAAACGGCTAATAGTTAGTACATTATTTATAAAAGGTAATTAAGCTTAGCTTAGTTACCTTTTTTGCTTAGGGATGCCTCATTATGTTTAATTTTTTCAAATCTAAAAAAGAGCCAGAACGTCAGCTTAATCATGCAAGCGAGCTTAAAAAAGGCGATATGTTTAGTGTTATCGACTCATTTGCATATCCGTCGTGGTTAAAAGGTGAAACGTTACGCGTTATTGATATTCAAACATACCAATATCAGCACAGTAGTGACACTGAGTTTGTGCTTGAGACCAACAGCGGACAGGTTGTATTTTTACAAATTGAGCAAGATGATGGTGAGCAGTTTGCTAACTTTTCAATAAAAATTCAGCGTGATGAAGTAGAGCAAATATTTGGATTAGACGACTTTGCGCGTATTTTTGATGAAGAATCATTAACTAATATCCAGGTGCAAAACACACCCGAGCGTTTTATGCAGTTTTTAGCTAAAAGCTATCAACAAAGTGAATCGCCATACGTATGCTACTTCCATAATAAAGACTTTCGTGGCCAGTCACTACCGCGTTATGAGCAAGAAGGTGGTGAGCCATGTGAAATGATTTGTTTAGCATCGCCTGACGAAGGGCATGGTTTAAATATCGAAATATGGGAAGGCGGTGAAACCGAAGTATCGCTAACGCTTACACGGCCAATCACCGATATCGTCGACTTATTTCCAGGAGATGCTAAGTGAGTGATGCTAAAGATAAGTGGTTACGCCAAGAGCAAGCCGTGCGTGCCACACAAATGGCATTTGATTTAAGTAGCGAAGTACAAAAGTCGATAAAAAAACAAGCCATCGATCAAGAGCTCACGCCATCAGACATGATCCGTAAAATTTTAGGTTTGGACGTAAAATCTAAAAAAACACGCCAGCGTTTATCGTTTAATTTAAATGACGACGAAATAGCACAACTCGCAACGCGGTTTGATGTACAAAGCGATGATAAGCGAGCCGTAAAGCAACAAGTAGCAGAGTTATTAATTGCTCATACTAAAAACACTAAGTAGTTAATTTAGATTTATATGAATATTATTTTAATTGCCTACTTAATTATTTTTGCTTTATTTGGCACAGCTGCGAGTTACTTTGTGCGATTTATTTATGCGTACTGGGTGCTTAAGCAAATGCCAATGAAATACATCATTAAAGCGGGAGTGTGCGTGGTGATGGTGTTAATAATTTCAGCGTTAATACCTTTTATAGGTTAACGCTGAAATTGACGTTTAAGCTATTTAATATCAAACGACTGGCATTGCTTATTAATACATAACGATTGCACTTCAAGTACAGGAGAGCAATCGGTTAAGCCTTGCGCTTTATTTTGTATCTCTTCTTGTTTTGTTATTTGTTGAGCAAGCTGTTCCGCTTCTTCTTGAGAGGTGTTTAGCGTTGAATAAACCGCGTATGTACTCGGTCCACCGCATGCGCGGGCGCCAACTTCAAGGACTTTGCACTGAAAGCTCGCGGTGCAACTATTATTGCTCACCATGTTATTCAGATCGTAGTTTAAGTCAGATAAAGTTTTGCTTTGTTCATTACCTGACGTTGCCGTGCTGGCACAGCCACTTAGTAATAAAAAGCTGCTAGCAATGCTTATAATTGATAGTTTAACTGCCGATGGTAAACAACTCATAACGTTATCCTTAAAATGCACTTACCGCTGAGCCTTCAAGTTTAACACATTTATTTTCAACACACTGCGTGCTTGGTGTCGTTAAATGCTGACAAATACTCATCATTTCATTTTGAGCATTGTAGTGGCTTTCAAGAGACGTGATTTTTTTACTTTGTGCTAAAACGTCAGTTTCATTAGCGGTTTTAGTTGAGTAAACGGCAAAGCTACTAGGGCCGCCACATGCACGACTGCCAACAGGGGTAACCCTACACTGCTCACTGGTGTCGCATTGATTATCAGCAATAAGCGAATTTAACTCGGTTTTAGCTGTTTTTATATCCTCAACAGATACTTTTTTTAACTCGGTATTTGAAAGTTTTTGTGCTGCTGATTTTGAGTGTTCTTTTTTATTTTCAACAAGCGTTGTTTGCGGTACTTCTTTTAATTTATTTTGAGTAGTTTGCTCTGTATCGGCTGATGTTGTTTCTAGGCAAGCAGTTAAACAAAGCGGTAAAAGTATGGCTAACAATGGGGTACGCATAACAAACCTTAATAGTGATGAAATATTCATCACTATCATACACGGTGCATTTTTTACGGCAATAAAAACTATATAATCAAGTAATTAAAGCCGTATTTAGATTTTAAAAAAACTACAAGCCACCTTGTGTGAGCTTAGTAGGGTTTAGTAGTTTTTCGAGCTCTTCGCGTGGTAAGTCAGTTTCTTGCTCGGCTACATCGATAATAGGTCGAGCTTCTCTGTAGGCTTGCTTAGCTATTTTTGCGGCTTTTTCGTAACCGATCACCGGATTAAGCGCTGTAACTAAAATTGGGTTTTTAGCCAATGCTTTGTCTATATTGGGTTGGTTAACTTTAAAGCTCGCAATAGCTTTATCTGCAAGGGCTTGTGCGCTATTAGCAAGTAGCTCAACACTTTGTAAAATATTATGCGCAATAACAGGTAACATCACATTCAGCTCAAAATTACCGGCTTGGCCTGCAACGGTAATAGTTGCATCGTTTCCTATTACTTGAGCGCTTACCATGGCTGCCGCTTCTGGGATCACCGGATTTACTTTACCTGGCATAATAGACGAGCCTGGTTGTAGTGCTTCAAGCTCTATTTCGCCAAGACCAGCAAGTGGACCTGAGTTCATCCAGCGTAAGTCGTTTGCTATTTTCATTTGTGCTACAGCGAGTACTTTTAACTGCCCTGAGAGCGCTACAATGGCATCTTGCGAACCAATATTATAAAAAAAGTTACTGCTTGGTTTAAAGCTTATACCCACATTTGCGCTTAAGTTTTTAGCAAACTTTGATGCAAACTCGCCATCGGCATTAATACCGGTACCAACAGCTGTACCACCTTGAGCAAGCTCACATACTCGCTCTAAGCTATGGCGAATGCCTGAGGCTGCGTTATTTACCTGTGATTGCCATGCACTGAGTGTTTGCTCAAACGTAACGGGCATCGCATCCATTAAATGTGTACGGCCTGTTTTAACTATTGCGCCAACTTCTGCCTTTTTTTGCTCTAAGCTTTGCGATAGTTTTTCAAGTGATGGTAGTAATTCATAAACTACGTTAATGGCACTGCTAAGGGCAATGGCTGTAGGGACTACATCGTTAGAGCTTTGCCCCATATTTACGTCATCATTAGGATGAATTGACTCATTACCAATGCGAGTTGCAAGCGTTGCGATGACTTCATTGGCGTTCATGTTAGAGCTTGTACCTGAGCCGGTTTGGAAAATATCGACAGGGAAGTGCTCATAATGCTCGCCATCAATAATTTGTTGGCAGGCTTGCTCTATGGCCGTCGCTTTACTTTTACTCAAATGATTTAGCTCAAAATTACTCTGTGCAGCGGCTTGCTTAATGTAAGCAAGCGCCGTAATAAATTGCTTGGGCATTGTTAAGCCGCTAATTGCAAAGTTATTTACTGCGCGTTGGGTTTGCGCTTGATATAAAGCATCAGCAGGTACCTGTAACTCGCCCATACTGTCTGATTCTGTTCTAAAGTTACTCATATTTTACTCCTTAAAAAGGGTTGAATTCGTGACTAAGAACGCGCGCTTCACGTTCAAGTAATAAAAACTTGGCTGTGTTGTTATGCGTTTTGTAATAACGTTTTAATGCCAGTAATGGTTTATATAACTGCTCAAGGCACTGTTTGCGAATGGCATTGTGTATTAGAGGGTCGCACATTTTGTTGATAATTTCATATAGTGTGCGTTTTAAATAAAGCTCTTGAAGTAGAGGATTGCGTTGTTTTTCAAAGCTTTTAGCTAAGCTTAGAGCAGTTTCGATGTAGTTTGCCACGAGCATAGGGGCATGAAGGCCCGGACGTAAGCAATGACATGTTAGTTCATGATGATAATTACGCAGAGCGTGATCTGAAGACATAAAAAAACCGACCTAAGTTAACGATAATAGTTATCATTACATTTAATCGGTTTCAGTGTAAACAGTTATTGTAAAAATTATTTACGGGTTTAAGTTTAGTATCAATTGTAGCCAAGAATGAATATTTGGTCTGTTTCATGTTTTTTTAGCGCCTGTTGATTTTGGTTACAGTGAGAAAGTAAATCGATTACGGTGGCTCTACTATCACAGGCGCTACTAGGCTTTTCTATGTTTTTTTCTGTTACTGAGACAACAGCGTCTACAGCAGTATATGGGGGTAAATGCATAATTTTGATCCTCTTTAATTAATATAAGTTGAGCCTTTTACAGACTCACTATAAAAAAGCATAATATATACCAATAAAATAGCTAACTTTTAATATATTGATAAATATAAAAATTTTATTTTTTAGGGTTTTATTAAGTACAAAGTAATCAAAATTTGCTTTACTGTTGTGCATTAGCCTACAACTTTGGTGCAAACCTATGACAAAGCCATTTTCACAAGCGTGTGAAAACAACAAAGCTCCTATTTTGGCGCAGTTAAAAAAAGCATTTAAATCAAGTTGCAGTGTGCTTGAGATTGGTTCTGGTACGGGGCAGCATAGCGTGTTTTTTGCCGAACAATTACCTCACTTACAATGGTATACAAGTGATCGCGCTATAAACCATGAGGGGATCAGGTTATGGCACGCCCAGGTAAGCCTCAATAATTTACACGCACCACTTACGCTTGATTTAAGCCACGATTGGCCGATTGATAAAGTAGATGCAATATTCACGGCAAATACGTTTCATATAATTAGTTGGCAGTTGGTAGAGCGTTTTTTTGACGGAGTTAAGCGCCATTTAAATAACGAAGGTATGTTATGTATTTATGGGCCGTTCAAATATCAAGGTAAATTTACCAGCCCAAGTAATGATGACTTCAATACGTTTTTAATAGATCGCGACCCGTTAAGCGGGATAAGGGATTTTGAAGCAGTTGAGGGCTTGGCAAAACAGGCAGGACTTTCGCTTATTAGCGATACAGCCATGCCTGCAAATAATCAGTTACTCGTTTTTAAACGGCAGTAACTCAGCACACTGATCTTTATAGATATGAATGTGTTGGCTCTCTCTTTTAAGGTAATCACTAATAGCATTACTAAAGTCGCCATCAACAATGTGGTGAGCAGAGTAGGTAAGTACGGGCTCAAACCCGCGCGCTATTTTATGCTCACCTTGCGCCCCAGAATGAAAGCAGCTCAGGTTATGCTTAATAGCAAACTCAATACCTTGGTAATAACACAGTTCAAAGTGCAGTGAATCAACATCCTCGTTTGCACCCCAATAGCGCCCATAAAGCGTGTTTTCGCCAATTAAACTAAGTGTTGCTGCAATAACTTTATCGTCTTTTTTTGCGAGCATAATAACGAGTTGTTCGCTCATTAGGGCATGTAACAATAAAAAAAATTCTATATTTAAATACCCTAAATGCCCAGAGCGCTTTAAATAAGTACGCTGATAAAATTCGCAAAAAAGCTGCATGATTTCGGGGGTTATTTGCACGCCATGTAGCCATTCAATGGCTATATTTTGCTGGACTATTTTAGCGCGCTCTTTTTTAAGTGTTTTGCGTTTTCGCGCTGTTAAGGTCTGTAAAAAGTCATCAAAGGTATCAAAGCCTTTGTTAAACCACTGAAACTGCACACCCACTCTTTGCATTACTCGCTCTGTACAAAGTGAATTTGCCTGTGCTTGTTCACAAAAATTTATATGCCAGCCAGACCAATTTTGATCAATGCTGTGTGTGTTTAGCTGCTCTTTTATGTAGTGATATACCAAGTCGTGATCATTGTGCTCTATGGCAATTCGCTTACCTTCAATAGGGCTAAAAGGCACACCACATAGCCACTTAGGGTAATATTCTAACCCGTGTTGCTCGTATGCTTCTGCCCATGCCCAATCAAATACGTACTCTCCGTATGAATGGCTTTTTAAATACCCAGGCGCTAATGCAATGAGTTTATTATTTTCATACACCGCTAGGTGCTTAGGCTGCCAGCCTGTTTGCTCATTTACGCATTGGCTTTGCTCCAAGGCATATAAAAATGCGTGGCATGTAAAGGGCTCGCTGCCAAATAAGCGTTGCCATTCATTGGCATCTATTTGATTTATGCTTGTAAACCATTGGTGCGAAAGAGCACTCATAATTGCTTACCTTTTGTGTGTTCTAGGTTTTTAATAAATATTGAAATTTGTTTTTCCAGCTCGTTAAAATGAGGATTAAAAGTGAGCCGCTGTAATGCAGGATAGTTTTTTAAATTTGCTTTTGTACGTTCACCTAATTGTGGGTGTGGTGTTGTTTTACAGGTTTTATACTGAGCATCGTCGTTAATAAAACTACCACAATTACGATAGGCAACATTTACGCCGTAGTGTGGGTTTTGTGGCGAGTTAACAATCGCAATATGCGATATACCATGAATACTTTTACATCGTTTTGTCGTGCACTTTGGGTTTATTACTTTGTAATTAGCAGCAAATCCTGCAGGCAAAGTATCAGTATTGCCATAAAATACTAAAGTATCGCGTGTTTTATATTTAGGCGAGTTACCCTTATGCAGGGCACTTAATAATTTAAGCGAAGCGCGCGTATCAATTGTGGTATCAATATCACTAAGTACACTAAAAATAGGTAGTTTAAGTGCGGAGCGTTTACTTAATTGATCAATACTTACCAATTGCATGGCATCGTATGAGGCTGCAGCAGCATGAAAAGGGAATGACTCATACTTAGCAAAATCAATATCAGCGTCTTTATCTATCCAATCTACAAATGGAATAACGTCTATCCATTTAGCAAGCCAGCCATTTTTATTATGTGGCTCAGTACCAGGTGAATACAACATAAGTGCTTTAATTTTAGGTGATGGCGTTTGCTTTGTTAGATAATCAATAACGAGTGCAGCACCTGTAGAGTAGCCACCTAATATGACCTCATCAAAATCGGTTAAAGCGCGGTTTACTCCATAATTTACTGCTTTTTGCCATTGCTTTACGTCTACGTTTTGTAATGCACTCGCAGCGCTTCCATGGCCGGGTAATAAAAGCGTGCGAACGCTATAACCTTGCTCGTAGTAAATGCGTGCTAAATCGTGATAAGTAAAAGGGGAGTCTGTTAGTCCGTGTATTAACAAGGCAACCTTGTTACTTGCTGGGTGCTTAAGTTCAAAGGGGGCAATAATATCGGCAATATTAGGATTTGTGGTTCGTACACCTTGCTTAACAAGTTGTTTGTAGGTATCTGTTATTACAGGGCATGGTAAGTTTGCACGCGGGTTTGCTTTATTAATATGATCATACGCATAATCTAAATAGCGCTGAAATGGCAAAAGGGCTTGATAATTGAATGACTGGTGGGTGTGCTCGTTTTCAAACCTAAATAACCCTTGCTGCTTAGCTTTTAGTATAAAGCTAAAGCTGCTGCTTTGAGTAATACAGTCTTGAGCTGCAGCAAGGTGAGATAAAATACTTAAAACAAAACCTATACAAACTTTTAAAACTAACCCGTTATTGTTCATTTACTTCTGCATATTGGACAAGGCACTCGGTTAGCTTAATGAGTTCGAGTGGTTTTGCAAGGTGCAGATTAAACCCTACTGCACGAGCATGCGCTTTATCCTCTGGCATTACGTCGGCAGTTAAAGCAATAATGGGCAGCTCTTGTTCTGTTTTAAATTGCCTAATTAGCGCTGTGGCTCTATAGCCATCCATAACCGGCATTTGGCAATCCATAAGTACTAAATCAAAATTTTGTAGTTTTACTGCATTAACAGCAAGCTCACCATTATCTACAATTTTTGGCACTATGCCTAAAGAGCCCAGCATTGCTTTAATCACCATTTGGTTAACAGGGTTGTCTTCGGCAACGAGAATGTCTAGTGATGCAATATTTGTATCTGCATATGCAATTTCAGGTGACTCTTCAGGCTCTGTAGTAGGAAGAGTGATAGCAAGTGTAAAGGTTGAGCCTTTCCCAAGCTCACTTTGTAGAGCTAAATTAGCCCCCATTAGTTGGCTCAGCTCTTTTGCTATTGTTAAACCAAGCCCTGTACCACCAAATTGCCTTGATGTGGAGCTATCAGCTTGAGTAAATGCATTAAATAATTTTTTATGTTGGCTTGGTTTTATGCCAATTCCCGTATCTATTACATCAATGGTAATTTGTACTTTATTAGCGGCAGTAAATTCACCTGCAATATTTAATGCAACGCTTCCTTCATTTGTAAATTTAACCGCATTACTGCACAAGTTAAGGAGTATTTGCTCTATACGCATTGGGTCGCCAATGTACCACGTGTTTACTGGTAGCTTGCACTCTACTTGCCAGTTTATTCCTTTGTTAAAGGCGCTTTGTTCAAACATATTATTTATACGAGAAACTAATGCATGAAAGTCGAATGATATCGATTCCATCGCGAGCTTTTGCGACTCTATTTTTGATATGTCGAGAATGTCGTTAATTAAATTTAATAAGCTTTTAGATGAGGAGTTTATTTTGTCTAAGTAGCCTACCAATGTTTTAGTGTCGTCGACTTCGCGTGCTAACGACGAAAACCCAATAACAGCATTAAGAGGTGTGCGTATTTCGTGACTCATATTAGCCAAAAATTGACTTTTAGCCTGATTGGCAAGATCAGATTGCTTTTTAGCTTGCGCCAATGAATGAGTGCGCTCTGCTACTTGGCGAGTAAGCTCTACTTGCTGCTGATTAAATAATAATAAAATAAGTAAAATAAGTGAGCACACAGCGACCTGTAAAATAAGTAGTAGTAATGTAAGTTGGTTGTTGTGCTGAGCTAAAAAGCCTTCTTTGAGCGCAAGTTTAACAATCCACCGCTGACCACTAAAATCAACATTAAAAGTCATAATTCGACTCCCCGCAGCTTGGTCAAAGCCTTTGGAGTTACTATAAAAGGGGGGGTTATTAATATCCTCATAAATATTAATAGCGAACATATCTGATTGCGCTTTTGAAATAGCCTGATTAATAATGTTGTCTACTAAAAATACACCCGTTGCATAGCCTTTAACAGGATCAGCTTCATTATCTTGATAGTACACAGGAGCAAAAAGTAAGTAAGCGGGGGTCGGTTCTTTGGTTTGTACGAGCTGAATAATTTTAGTACCTACAGGTTGAAATCTTATAGTCGGGTTAAGTAGGGATTCTTTTCTGTCAGCATTTGAAAACACATTAAAGCCAATCGCTTTTTGGTTACCATTAAATGGCGCTATGTATTTTACAATAACCATGGGGTCGTCTTTTTCTAACGGCTCACCGACTACATCGTAATCTAAATGGTAAATGTCAGAAATGGTTTGGGTAAACTCTTTGCGCTCGTCTTGTGATATTTTTACATTCCATGAAAGGGCTTTTATAAAAGAATGCTGAGTAAGTAACTCGCTCGCATAAGCGTAAAACTCTTGCTGACTAAGCTGTGAAGACGATTGTACTTGGCTTGCCAAACTCTGCACGGCAATAAGGCTGCGGTTAGTATAACGATAAAGGCTATTTTCAATTACGTGGACTTCTCGTTCGGCTATTTTTATTGTATTAGTGCGATTTTCACTATCGTAAAGCTGAGTTGTTACGGCTACCGATACAAATAAAACACTACACACAGCAATGGTTGGTATGGCAGAGATATGGTATTTACTTGAGGTTTTAGGCAATAACGAGAGTAAAAATGGCGTGGCAATTAATACGCCTAAGGTATCGCCAAGCCACCAATAAATCACGTTTCGCCAATGGTTATCTATACTGTACGCGGGGTTAAACTGGCTAAGTGCAAACACCCCAAAGTTGGCCGATATTAAGCTGGTTATGATTGCGACAAAAACAATAAAATAAATAATATTTTTACGGTTTTTAAAGCGCAGCGGATGGCCAAGCCAATATTTTAAAAGGGCTGCCCCCACCATCGCCTGAATAACAACTCCAAAGGCAATATACATAGCCTCATTAAACGAATTGCCAACAAGTACCATTTCGTGTGCTGAGTTATCAAAAATACTTAAATTAAATGTAATTGCAGCAATAAATAATGGCGGGATGAATCGCCACCACCAAATATAGCACCCAACTAATGCAATGCCGGCAGGTAACCAAATAGGAATAATTTGCGAATTAAAGGCGAGCTTAGTAAGCGTAATTCCAACAAAAATATATGCCAAGGCAAACAAGATGTAAAAAATACTAGAGTGATATTTTGAATTAAAATCTTTCACTTAGGTCCTTGGCAATTATTGTTATTACTTTTTGAATAATCAGTATAGCTAACAGTAGCTTATTTGAGGAATTTTTTATAATGGCAATTGTTTTTTACTAAATGATTGTTTAAGTACTACGGTCGATTCTATATTTGCAATACAGCTCAATCCTCCTAGTTGGTGTTTTACAAACTGCTCATAGCTCTCTAAATCATGAGCTATTATTTTAAGTAAATAGTCATAACTTCCCGATATAACTGAGCACTCTAATACATGGGGGAGCTTTTCTACATGTTGTTCAAATTGCTGCGCTGCACTCACTGAATTTTGACCTAAGCGTACAAATGCATAAACCAAAACATTCAAATTAAGTGCTTTTGGATTAATTGCTGCATGATACCCCGTAATTACTCGCTCTTGTTCAAGCTTTTTAATACGCCTTAAGCATGGAGTGTCTGAGAGATTAATGCTATTTGCTAATTCGCTCACGGTTAGACGAGCTTGTGCCTGTAAAGCGATAAGTAGTTGCTGATCTTTTTTATCTAACATATTTGTTGGCTTTCATTATTTATTTTTATATTTGTAGTGATTATTGCTAACTAAGACCATTTTTACTAACTTTTTTGACGTTTTACCCTCCTTGAACTCTGCTACATTTAATAAAAAATAATAGAGTACACACAATGAACACACATACGGTTATATTTGACCGCTGGATAAGAAAAGATTTTGTAGAGATAAATAGCGAGCTTGAAAAGCTTTATTGGCAACAAGCTGATAAAGCAAATGTAGAGGGTATTGGAGAGACACTAAAAGAGCAGTTAGCCCTCGAAGGTAATGCGCTTATTAGTAACTTACTCGCCGAGGGTAACACAGATGAAGGCTTTGATAGCGCTTTTGATTTACTAGGAAACGTAGGGCTTTTTATGGCCGCATGCCGCCGCCATGAAATAACTGAGCCAAGTCGTGAGAGTGCATCACCACTTGTTGAGGCATCAGCATTGGCAATGCATATTGGCGCCTCCATAGGCGTAACTCCTCGCTTTGCAACTGCACATTTAACCACACACAATAAAGCGGTCAATGGTATTTATAAGCGCTTTACTGATCTAGCCGACGAAAAATTATTTATAGATTACAACACTCAAGGTATTTTGGCTTATAAGCGCGCAAGTGATGCATTATTAAAAATAGTACCCTTGGGTATTTCACACCCCTTATGTGGTGAGCTTTTAAAAGTAGTTAAACATGCACTTATTGATGTTATTGAATCTAATAATGCGCTTTATGAGCAGCTAGATACAGAGCGCTTTTTTAATTGCGTACGTCCTTATTACAAGCCATACCGTGTAGGAAAAGAGATTTATAGAGGCGCCAATGCCGGTGATTTTGCAGGTATTAATGTGATCGACATGTTACTAGGAGTATGTAGTGCTAACGAGCCTAGTTACTCACAAATGCTGGTGGATAAATTTTTATACATGATGCCGGAAGATCAACAAATATTGCGTGAAGCAATGCGAATACAAAGCTTTATGGATGATTTCCTACAAGCGCAGCACTATAAAAATACCGACTGGTTTAAATCGCATGCAACGCTATTTATACAAGTATGTAAGTTACATGGAGACACGGCAATCGGTCATCATAATCAGCTAGTAGAAAAATTTATTGCCCAACCTTCAAAAAATATGCAAGAGCAACACATGAGCAAAGTGACAGCAAGCGGGCCGCCACTGCATGTGCTGCTTGATTCGCTTGAAAAACTCAGAGATAGACGTGCTTGCGCTAAGCGCGCTGATATTCAAACGCGATTTGACGACCTCAATACTTTAAAGCAGTGGGTGTAATAATATGTATAAAAATGATTTTTGTATGGTCGAGGGCAGCTATTTACTTAATCACTCAGTGGGGCGAGCGCTCAAAAATACTCAGCAGTACTTAGCTCAGCATTACTTTGCACCGTGGCAAGACTCTAATAAAGAGCCATGGCAGCAATGGCTACCTGCTGTTGAGCAATTTACTAAGGCATTAGGGGATTTATTTAACGCGCCGAGTCGCGAATTTTGCCCACAAGTAAACTTATCAAGCGCCTTAACGAAGTTATTGATGTCGCATCCTCAAATACAAAAAAAACAGTGTAATGTACTTATGGCGCAAAGCGATTTCCCTAGTATGGGTTTTGCTATGCAAAAAGCGTTGCCCAAAGACGCAAAAATAACATTTATCCCGGACTATGAAAATTTATCTGATATTAATGTGTGGGAGCAGTATTTAACTCCAAATATAGATTTAGTTTTTATTAGCCATGTTTATTCAAATACAGGAGTGCAGGCCCCTGTAAACGACATAGTGGCTTTGAGTAAGCGCACTAGTAGTTTATCTATCATTGATGTTGCTCAATCTGCAGGTGTTTTACCGCTTGATTTAACTGCACTTAATGCCGACTTTATGATTGGCTCAAGTGTTAAGTGGTTATGCGCAGGTCCTGGTGCTGCCTACTTATGGGTAAACCCTGAGCAGTTAGCTAGTTGCGAGCCTAAAGATGTTGGTTGGTTTTCACATCAAAACCCTTTTGAATTTAATATACATCACTTTGAATATAACAGCAGTGCACTTAAATTTTGGGGAGGAACGCCCTCAGTTGTCCCCTATATTATTGCTGCAAATAGCATTATGTATTTTGCAAAGCTTGGGGCTGACAAAGTAAGAGGTCACAATTTTTCAATGCTAACGCTTATTCATCAGCAGCTAAAAGAGTACGTTGTGTCACCTACACATAGGCAACATTGCAGTGGGACGGTTATTTTAAACTTTGCAAAACATCAAAATGCAGTGCTTAAAGCGTTGGATGAGGCAAAAATTAGTGTCGATGAGCGAAAGCAGGGGATACGAGTATCGCCACATATTTATAATACGCGTGACGATATTACTCAATTTATTTTAGTTATACACAAAGTGCTTAAGGATTTTGGCTAAGTAGCTGCTTTTGTTGTTTTAAAGCGTTTATTTGCTGCTGCATCTGGTTAATTGAGGCGTCATAAGCCTCTTTTAACGCTGCTGTTTTAGTCGCTCTGGCATCGGCAATAGAAGATGCTCCTAAACGGTTTGCTTGATCTTGAGTTATATAACTAATTTGCTGGGCCTTTGCGGTGTATTCTTTTTGGCTTTGTTTTATTTCCAACTGTAGCTTTTTTATTTCACGATCTATTTCTTGAACTTTTAAAAAATTATCGACGGATGAGTCGGTAATTCCCTTACCTGGCGTTGAGCTTTTATATGCCTCAATCACATTTATTTCTTTAAGGGTGATAACTTGTGCGTCTTTTGCACAAGGTGTTTGGCTAAAAGTAGGCACGCCTTTAATAACACATTTATACACAGTCGTATTTTGTGCAAAGGAAATAAATGGTACTGCACACGCAAGTAGCAATATGAGCCTGATCATAGCTAAACCTAAATTGGCTAAAGTTATATCAATAATGCACTAAGTTATTGTTTGGCACAATTTGTTTAATTTTTATGAGGGATAGAAGGACCTATAGAGGGCGTTTTAAAGGCGGCAATCATGGATAACATCATAAATTTATAATCCAGCTAGCGCTTGCTAATCTATTTATGTGGTATCACTAAATTTTAGGCATAAAAAAACCACAATTAAGTGGCTTATATACAGTATATGGTGGAGAGGGAGGGATAGACTTGCTTACATCCATGTAATCAATCGCTGCGCGACGCTTGCAGCGGTCTAAAATGTTTCTGGCATTTTGTCGAACCCTGTCGAGGGTTCTTACCCTCCCAATTTAGTATTGGTATTAAATTTTAGGCACAAAAAAACCACAATTAAGTGGCTTATATACAGTATATGGTGGAGAGGGAGGGATTCGAACCCTCGATAGAGCTACAAACTCTATACTCCCTTAGCAGGGGAGCTCCTTCGGCCACTCGGACACCTCTCCAACGCATAACCGTTTGTATTGATGGAAGTAAAATAAAGCCACCAATTAAAATGTGGTGGAGAGATAGGGATTTGAACCCTAGATAGGCTACAAACCTATGCCGGTTTTCAAGACCGGTGCATTCGACCACTCTGCCATCTCTCCGTGACGCAGAATAATACTTAGGTGATACCGCTGTGTAAATAGCAAAATGACTGTTTGCCTAAAAAATGTACGTAAATGAGGTTTTTTTTGTAAATAAGGGGAAATTAAGGCAATTTTTAATAAAATAAATAGATTGCAGCAAACAAGAGGAGCTAAATAAGTGACTTAATTTAGTGGTTGGGTGTTTGCTGCACCGAAAAAATAATCATAGTTGGGTGATTATTTATATTGAGCTGTGCCGCTAAGTGCTAGTCTTTTACCAATACGGTTAAGCTTGGCTAACATTTTTGCTTTGCGGTTAGTTGGTTTTACTGCAACGTGAGTATCAGCTGTTTGGTTTAGGGTATTTATTGGGTTCATTAATTTGCTCCGGGTTGTATCTGTTGAAATCGCGTGCATTTTGCACGTTGTTTGATTAAAAATAAAGCAATAAAAATTGAGCCTGAAGCATTAGTTAAACTAATGCGATTTGAGTTTATTAAGATTCGATTCAGTAAGTTTTTTTGTTTTCCTGCATAGTTATGTATATCTGGATAGTCTTTTTGGTCTTTTATATTGGGGTGTAGCCAGTTTTTTATTTTTTAGCATGCATTTAACTTATTATTTTTTGATTAGTTATTCAGATTAAAAAAATTTAATTAAAGCACTGGTTATCTCGTTATCTATTTTATAGTTGGATATAAAAATTTGTCATTACTGATAATTGTTAAACCAAGCACTAAAAAACACAGTAAAAAGCCTTTAAATTGGCTTTTAGATACCTGTGAAACACGCCAGCTAACTTATTGTATTTTTTTACTACGGGAAACTTTGAACACGACTGTGAACAAATAAAAGTGCAATTAAGTAAGGTCAGCAAAGTCGTTGTATTAGGTGGCGATGGTACTTTGCATTTGGCCGTTAACGCATTAATAGGGAGTCATTGTTCTTTAGCGCTGCTGCCCTGTGGTACCGGAAATGATTTTTCAAGAGGGTTTGATTGCCATATAGAGCAATGGCGACAAGCGCTATTTAATCCACCCATTGCAATTGATATAGGAAAAATAAACACTCGTTACTTTATTAATATTGCCGGAGTGGGTTTTGATGCTCATGTAGTAAAAGCTATTAATGCTAAAGCGTGTTTTTCAGCGTTTGATTACAGCTGGATAAGCGCAAAAGAGTTGCTTTATTATAACGCTCAGCAATTAAAAGGAGTATTTAGTACCCAAACTATGCAATACCCTAATTTAATTACGGTGTTTGCAAATCATAAATACTTTGGCGGTGGCTTAAAGATTGCTCCCAATGCAGATTTAAGTGATGGACATCTTGAGTGTTATCAAATGCGCTCTGGCGGAGTGTTTTATAATGTACTGAGCTTTATAAAATTATTGTTTAAGCGCCACCAACATATTCAAAATCTTACTTATAGCCGCTTAACTAGCGCAGAAATAATGACTCAAGGCTTACTAATAGAAGCGGATGGAGAGCTGGTTGGAGAAACACCAGCAAAGATTAGTGTTCATACTGGTGCTTTACTTTTTCATTGCCCAATAAAAAAGCGCCTACAGTAGGGTAGGCGCTTTTGTGTTAGTTGCGTTAAACGCTTCTAACTGGGGACGGAGCCATTTTTAGCAATTACTCTATTTGCTAAAAAGGCATTAATTTGTTTTGTAGGGGTAAGCACGATGGCATTACCTAAAAGTACTAAGCTAAATCCTGCAAAGGTATTTGCATGCCACTCAAAGCCTTCAAAAAAGCTACTGAGTGTTACCGCAACAAGCGGGAACAGTACAATAACGTAGCTGGCTTTCTCAGGGCCAATATTTTTAAGTAGCGCAAAGTAGCAGCTAAACGCTATTACAGTGCCAAATATTGATAAATAAAGTAATGAAAGCCAGTAACTACTTGGTGCGTTTAAACTAAATTGCACATCGCTCATTAGTACATATAAAACTAAACCAATTGCGCTGTATAACATGCCCCAGGCATTGCCTTGGAGTACGCCAATTTGCTTGCGTGAGTTTCTTACGCTTACCATGTTTCCTAATGAAGCCACAAAGGTGCCACTAAGAGCAAGTAGTAACCCGACCAACGCACCATTACTCAAGTCGAACTGCTGTAGTTGTGGCCAAAATAGACACGTTATGCCCAGTACAGCAAGTACTGCGCCTGCATAGATTCGCTTAGATATAGGCTTTCCAAAAAATAATCGTGTATTTACTATATTCATAACCAGAAGCATAGAAAATGCAATTGAGGTCATGGCTGACGTTAAATAGTTTTGCGCCCAATAAAGCATTAAATAATTTAGGCTAAAGTTACATATTGCCAACAGCACAAAAAAACCATGGTCTACTAATGAAAAGCGCATGTCGGGTTTTTTGTACGCTACGTATAACCACATTAGCGCGGCTGCGATAGCAAAGCGATATAATAGCGACAGCTCTACAGCAATATCACCTAGCTGAAACTCTATAGCTAGCCAAGTAGAACCCCAAATTAAAACAGTTGTAATGTATAGCGCTGCACTTTTCATTGTCGATCCTAAATACCGGGTGAGTGGTTATTTTAAGAGCTAGCTGTATACTTACCATATACAGAAAAGTAAAAATGTAACCTATACAGATTTGGTGTGCGATGAACTTAAAAACCGTAAACAACAAACCCCCTGAATTTTTATATCAGCAAGTTATTCAACTTATTAAAGATATGAGCGAACAGCATGTTTTGTTGCCCGGTGAAAAGCTGCCATCTCTAAGAAAAATGGCTACTAACCTAAACATAAGTATTCCTACAGTAAAGCTGGCTTATCAAACGCTTGAAGATCAAGGCTTAATAGAGGCAAGAGAAAAATCAGGCTATTTTTTAAAAGCCGTCGCTATAGCACGCAGTCTTCCTAAGCGTGTAAAGCTAAGCCGCGAGCCTGTTATTGTTAATAAACAAGCGCTAATAGAGCAAGTATATAGTGCGATTCATCAAGTTAACGTAGTGCCTTTTGGTATCGCAAACCCCGTTGCAGCTGCCCCAACCGATAAAGCACTTGCGAGAAATATGCGCCGAGTGATGACAATTGCTGGTAACAGCGCCATTAATTATGGCCCAATGGATGGTTTTGTACCGTTAAAAAAGCAGCTTATACATTATTATTTGGGTTTTGGTATAGGTATTAATATAGACGAGCTGGTGATCACTAATGGTGCGCAAGAGGCGCTTGCAATAGCGCTTAAGTGTGTAACAAAGCCCGGTGATGCCGTTGCCATAGAGACCCCGTGTTATCACGGTATTATTGAATTAATAGAAAGTTTAGGCTTAAAAGCACTCGAAATACCTCTGTGTCCAGATAACGGAATTTGGCTTAACGACTTAGAGCAAGCATTAAACGATCACGACATTAAAGCATGTTTATTTTCTACTGCGATTAGCAATCCAGTTGGCAGCTTTATGAACGATAAAAATCGCAAGCAAATGGTAGAGCTAATAGAAAGCCATAACGTGGTACTTATTGAAGATGACGTTTACGGCGATCTATACTTTACCCCACAGCGAGGTACACCAGCGCAAACCTATTCAAAAAAAGGGCTCGTAATTAGCTGCTCCTCTTTTTCTAAAACGGCAGCGCCTAGCTATCGTGTTGGTTGGTTAATTGCGGGTAAGTACGCTCAGCAAGCTCGGCGCTATAAGCGCGCTTTAAGTTGCTCAACATCGTTAATTAATCAATGGACGTTATCGGAATTTATTGCCAGCGGTGAATACGATAGAAACTTAAAGGTATTAAGGCAGCGCTTGCGAACGAACAAAGACCGTATGCGCTTTTGTTTACAACAAGCCATGCCAAAAAATACCCGCATAAGTGACCCTCAAGGCGGCTGTGTTATTTGGCTCGACTTAGGTGGCGAGTACGATAGTCAAAAGCTTTTTTTACTGGCGCTTGAGGTAGGTATAAGCATAACGCCTGGGCTTATATTTTCTGCGACGAGTAAATATAAAAGCTGTTTTAGATTAAGTTATGGTGTGCAATGGAGTGAGCAAATGGAGCGCGCTATTATTACATTAGGCGAGCTTACTTTATTAGCTAAAAAATAATGTAAATCAGTACATAAAAAAGCAGCATTTAAGTAAACTTAAATGCTGCTAAAGGGATGTTAAATATGGTTACTTGGGTTACTTAGTTGGTTTGATTGTAAATAACTCATAGCCTTGAAGCTCAGGTAACTGTGCTACTAATTGCTCTTCTTGCTTAGCAATGTCGGCAAAGTTGCCACATAAATCGTTAGCACGTTCTTCAAGTGCATTAGCATGTAGTTCTACTTTTTCTTCTATTTGTGCGCCCATATTTTCCATGCGCTGCTCAAATGCTTCCATATCACCACCTGAGCCTAATAATTCAGAGCCTAGTGCAACTAAAATGCTGCCCATTGATTGCATAACAGCAGACTCAACAGCCGTTTCTATTTGATTTTCGAATTGCTGCTCAAAGTTTTCACCAAACTGATTAAAGCTTTGCTGGCCCATAACAAAGGTGCCTTGCTGATAAAAAGTGTTTTCTACTTCCACTTTAATATCGTCCATCAGCTCAGACATATTATCTAAGCCATCAATATTAAATGCGTTGCCTACTTCAGCTAGTGCAACACCCGCAATTTTAACGCCTTCTAAAGCTATATTAGCTACTTCAGGTAATTGAGTGCGTAAGCTATCAGAGTAGGTGTTTAACGCTGCGCGTTGGTTGCTATTAAGGTTAATTAACTCACCGTTTATAGTTAAATCACCGTCAGTAGTGAACTGCATGGTGCGATTATTAGCTGTAAAAATTTCTAGTTCGTTTGGCTTAATACGTACATCATTTTTAAATTCAACATTGCACTGTTCATTACTAAATGAAATTGCAGAATCGTTATCGTTGTGAGCCATTGCAGCGGGCGTACAAATTAAAGCACTTACTAATAGTAATTTTTTCATGTTTGTTCTCTACTTTTTTGTTGATGACGATTAACTAATAACAAGTTTAGTGCCAGTTTTATTTATTTATTATAAACAATGGGTTACGTGTTTATAGGCGGCTTAATAATGATGCTTTCATTAAGTAAATAACTATTTTTTAGTCAAATTGGCTAAAAAATAAAAAGTGATAAATTTTATTTATCGATACGATAAAAAACTCTCACTTTCCTCAATTCGAATTTAGCGCTATTTATTCACAATACTGACATGAAGACTATTTACGATAGCTACATGGCTTTATTTTGGTACTAATTTGTAAATCATATTTAGTACTGAACATTTTTAATTTCACCAATTATTGCGATTATAAAATCCTTAATTGGTCTCAAACACTTTATGGAGTGGGTTGTGGGTAAGACATTTAGTTACGATGCGCTAGATGATGATTTTGTTGAAGACGAATACGAAATGGTCGGGCGTAATCAACATGATAAAAACAAGCAAAAAGTTAAGAAAAAGTTGGAAGACTATCTTGAACAAAAACGCTTGCGTAAAAACCTAGGCGAAGACGATTTAAGCGATTACCTAGAGTAAATTGTACTAGTAAAAATACATCGCCAGTTTTGTTTAGGTATTTATACGTGTGGTTCTAAACATGTTTAACGCTTAGTTTTAACTGGCAATAAAGAGGCTATACGCCTCTTTATTAATTTTATGCCGTAATGTTTTTAAGTGCTTTTTGAATGGTTATTTCTAGCTTTTCAGGTTTAGTAAAAGGAGCATAGCGTTTAATTGGTGTGCCATCGGCCGCTATTAAAAACTTAGTGAAGTTCCATTTTATTTTACGTGTTAAAAAACCAGGTAATGCTGATTTTAGATAACGAAAAATAGGATGGGCATGCTCACCGTTTACATCGACTTTGGCCGACATTAAAAAACTAACACCGTAGTTAATTAAACAGCCTTGCTCTATTTGGGTGGCGTCGCCGGGCTCTTGCTGACCAAATTGATTACACGGAAAACCCAAAATAACCAAACCCTGGCTTGCATACTTATTATGTAAGGCCTGAAGAGACTCATACTGGTAGGTAAACCCACATTCACTCGCGGTATTTACGATAAGTACAACCTTCCCCTCAAAATCACTAAAGTTAATGGGCTGGCCTTGTAAGCTAGTTGTGCTTAATTGATAAAATTTGTGCATGATTGACGCTTATTATTATTGTTTCAAGCATTCTACTCGCTGATGCATACATCGAAAAGTATAAAGTTTCACCTGCAGTAATAAAAATCTATTAATAAATGTAGGGTGCTTAATTAAGTATTAAAAAAAGACCCATTCCTGCAAGGGTGGTGTAATAAATATTATGTGTTTTGTAAGCCACAATAACGGCCACAATAGCCGCGCTTAAATATGGGTTTTGCCAATTAAGGTTAATACCTTCTTCATTTAAAAATACAATAGGGACCCAAATAGCTGTCAGTACGGCCGGGGCACTAAAGCTTAAAAATTGCTGCATCTTGGGGCCCACCTTAAATGGTAAGGCACGGTGCAAAAATAAGTAACGCGTAAAAAAAGTAATACACGCCATAAGTAATATTGTGATCATCATTAGTGCGCGTCCTTCTTTGTGGTTATTCTTGATGTGAAGTAGCCTGCGCACATAGCAAGTAAAGCTGAACATACTAACCACAGCTCAAACCCTGTGCTTTTTAATAGAGTTGCGCTTATACCCGCGACTATAACGGTGACTAAGGTGGCTAAGTTTTTAACCCCCGGAATAACTAACGCTATAAACGTAGCTGCAATTGCAAAGTCTAGCCCTAGATTGGTTAAGTCAGGCAGCATAGAGCCCGCCACAATACCAATGAGTGTCCACAAGTTCCAAGCTATATAAAAGCTAAACCCGGCACTAAGTGCGTATATTAATCTTGTTTTTGTTCTATATGCTTTGCGATGATGCGAAAAAGCAAATAGCTCATCGGTTAATACAAAGCTGACCGGTAAGCGCCAGCGCATGGGTTTATCAATGACTTTATGGCGAACAGCGAGGCCATATAAAAAATGACGAGAGCTGATAATAAACGTAGTAAATAAAATAGTGAGCAGCGGAGTATTACCCGCCATAAGCTCTATAGCGACTAATTGCGCAGAGCCTGCAAAAACTAAAAGTGACATAGCTTGGGTTTCTAAAGCGCTAAAGCCATTTTGAATAGCTAAAGAACCACACAAAATACCCCACGGAATAACCGCCAAACAAAGCGGCAGCATATCTAAAAAGCCCTTTAAAATAGCTTTTTTAGTTCCTTGCATGGTTTTTACTCATATGACTTGTAGAATGACTCATAAGGATACCTTAATATGATGATGTTAAAGTAGATAACATATTAAATAGTACTGTTTTATTTAGGGTGGGCGCAATGTCAAAAGTACAGGTTTGGGATAGCTTTATTAGAAGCTTTCATTGGTTATTAGTAATTAGTATTGCTGCGTTATATTTTAGTGCCGAAGAGGGCATGATTGAGCTACATTTTGTAATGGGCTTTTTTACGCTTGCACTTATTGTTACGCGCTTTATTTGGGGAGTGTTTGGCAGTAAAACAGCTAAAATTAGTGCGCTAATACATTCACCAAAGTCGGTAATTAGCGCATTTAAAACACCTACAGATGCACCAGGGCACTCCGCGCAGGGCAGCTATATGGTCATTTTGTTTTTTATACTTATTAGTACTCAGCTTTTAACAGGGCTAATGAGCAGTGATGGCATTTTAACAGACGGACCATTAGTTGAATATGTATCGAGCGATACCGTAGATTTTGCTAATTGGCTACACCACCTTAATTTTGACATTTTACTATATGCTATCGGTTTGCATGTGCTGGCTATTATTGTGTATAAATTTAAAGGCAAGCCTCTTGTAAAATCAATGATTACAGGTACAAAAGAGCTTAGTAATGAAAATGCACAAGTAAAGCTTACTAAATCATCTTGGCCTGCGTGGGTGATCTTTTTAGGACTATTAGCGGTGCTAGCATTTGGCTGGGCCAAAGAGCCGTTAAATTATTTATTTAGCTGATAAATATACTAAAACCAACCTTTAAGGGTTGGTTTTTTCCATTGGTTGCATTCTTTTGTTTGATTGTTGTGCGGTTGCTAATTATAATCGCCGAATTGTTGGCAAACTAACCTAAAGGTTAGGACGCAAAGTTTCCGGTCTAAGGTTTTACTTGTTAAAACTACGATAGCGGGGCTGCTGCACTGTGTATTATCGTGTATCTCTTGCCCTCAATGTATTTATTGTGTATCCATATACCATGGATAAAATTTTGTGACTCTAAGGTGTTGCTGTGTTTATGCATATGTCGCTGGCCTGCGGAACATGGTCAGCAATAGGTTGCTTAAATCATCATACCCAATTATTTATTGGTGATGTGGTGAGTGTAACTTTTTACGACATGCAAGGAGTGCTCGTTGATTTATCGTTTGATTATAAAATTACCTCTCTTGAAGAAGGTGAACCCCATGCTTGGCCACGTTTAGTCGCCGAGTATATAAACGTGCATGTGCCTTTAGTAAGTGCAGGACGAATGACTGAACAAGGGTTGGTTGTGGCGTATCGTCATAATGAGGTATTTGCTCTAGAAACAAGTGGTATTTGCAAAGCTGAAGTTAATTTTCATTGTATTGCTAAGTGCCATGAAAGCCCTGAAAAGTGCAGCCAGCAATACGATTATATATATCCAGAAAATATTAATAACTACAGCGCTGGCACAAAGGTACTACAACCTAAAACAGGGCATGTTTATCAATGCAAACCATGGCCATTTAATGAGTTTTGCCGTGCAAGCGATGATGAAAAACCTATGTTTGAACCTGGTGTAGGCAAAAGCTGGGCTATGGCTTGGCAAAAAGTACCTAGTTAAGTAAGTGTATTAAAGAGACTATCTTCCCAAAGGTATAACGGTTTTAGTGATGAAGCGTGTACCGTTTTAGCCCACCTAAGTATTGGGTGGGCTTTTTTATTTTTATGATAAACTGACCTCATTGTTATTTTTTATATTGGTTATTCTGTGCCTCGTCCTGATTATTCTTTAAGTTTATTGCCTGATTTCCCTGTTGCTAAAAAGCAAGCTCATACATTAACTACTCACAATAAAGCGCGAGTCGATAATTATTATTGGATGCGTGATGATGAGCGTCAAAACGAAGATGTATTAGCGCATCTAAAAGCAGAAAACACCTATTGCGGTGCACAACTGGCGCCAATGAAGCCACTGCAGGAGGCTATTTTTGAAGAGCTAAAAGGGCGTATTGTAAAAGATGACAATACGGTGCCTGTAAAAGATGGTACTTACTGGTATCACTCAGAAGTACGTGGCGATGATGAATACTCTCGCCATTACCGAAGTACTAGCATGAGCACAGACAATAAAAGTCTGCTATTAGATGTAAATGAGCTTGCTACGGGTTATGAGTTTTTTGAATTAGGTGAAGTTGCCCTTAGCCCATGCGAGCAGCTGATGGCGTATTCTGAAGATACTGAAGGGCGTAGAATTTATACCGTACGTTTTAAGAGTCTTTTAACAGATGAAATGCTTGATGACGTACTTGAAAATACCGAAGGGCAAATTGTTTGGGCAAATGATAATAAAACTGTTTTTTATGTAAAAAAAGACCTGCAAACGCTATTAGGTTTTCAGGTGTTTAGACACGAACTGGGTACCAAACAAAGTCAAGATGTGATGGTTTACGAAGAGCACGACAGTAGCTTTTTTATGGGTCTTGGCAAAAGCCGCGATGAAAGCTTAATTATTATTGATTTAGCGAGTACAGAAACAAACGATACATGGGTACTAGATGCTAATAACCCAAAAGGTGAGTTTAAAGCATTGATGCCCCGCGAAGAGGGTCACGAGTTTGATGTAGACAAACTTGGCGATACTTTTTACATAGTGACTAACTGGCAAGCTCAAAACTTTAGATTAATGACGGCGACTAGCCAAACTATTGAAGATAGAGCGCTTTGGCAAGAACATACTGCGCATCGCGAAAATGTATTGTTAGAGGGCGTTGAATTATTTAACGACTTTTTAGTACTGAGCGAGCGAGAGCAGGGGCAGGCGCGTTTCGTAGTTGTGAATAAGCACAATGAGCGTATGACATTAGAGTTTGATGACCCTTGTTATTATGCCGCCGTAGCGATGAACCCAGAGCCTGAGTCTAAAAGCGCGCGTATCTATTATTCGAGCCTAACAACGCCAGGTTCTTTATATGATGTTGATTTAACAACTGGTGCTAAAACATTACTCAAACAGCAAAAAGTGCTAGGTAGCTTTAATGCCGATGACTATGAATCTGAACGCTTAATGGTAACCGCGCGCGATGGTATTAAAGTACCTGTATCAATAGTGTATAAAAAAGACAGCTTTAAAAAGGATGGGACAAATCCTTTGTTTCAATACGGCTATGGCGCGTATGGTTATACAATTGATCCAAGTTTTTCGAGTACATCACTAAGCTTGCTCGATCGTGGGTTTGTATACGTAATTGCCCATGTTAGAGGCTCTGAAATGCTGGGGCGCCAATGGTATGAGCAAGGTAAAAAAGAGCACAAGCAAAATAGCTTTAACGACTTTATTGATGTAACTAAGGCATTAGTAGCGCAAGGCTATGGCGATAAAAATAAAATATTTGCATCGGGCGGTAGTGCTGGTGGCTTATTAATGGGAGCCGTTGTAAACCAAGCTCCAGAGCTATACTGCGGTATTGGTTGTCATGTTCCATTTTTAGATGTGCTTACCACAATGCTTGATGAGAGTATTCCACTTACCACCAACGAGTATGACGAGTGGGGTAACCCTAACGATCCTGCATTTTATAATGTAATTGAAGATTACTCACCGTACGATAATATTAGCGAGCAAAACTATCCGCATATGTTAATAACGACAGGCCTTCATGACTCACAAGTACAGTATTGGGAGCCAATGAAATGGGTAGCAAAAATGCGCGAGCTAAAAACTGATAGTAATATATTGGTGTTTAAAACTGACATGGATGCAGGCCATGGTGGTGCTTCAGGGCGATTTAAAAGCCTTGAAGAAAAAGCGCTTGAGATGGCCTTTTTTATTGCGCTTATAAATTAGCTGCAAAATTAAAAATTTGTATTAAGCTTTAATGAAGCACTGATATATAAAAGGTTATTTATGTTTGGAGCGCATGGCGAGTTTAATATTTGTTCTCAGCTGCCCACCATGTATTTAAAGCTGGTGGGGAGCTTTAATAATGAAGGAGTAACCTCATTAACTAATGGGGTTGTTCAGGAGTTAAGTACGCATCCTAAAGGGTCTATAAAGTTTGTTGTAGTCAACTTAGAAGAGTTTGAGCTACTAACAGTGGATAGCATGGATTCGTTAGAAACTTATTTTTCTAGCGTAAAAGAGCGCGGCTACCAGCGAGTTGATTATTTATATGCCAACATTATTGCTAAAAATATGTTTGAAAAAGTCTGGCATAACAGCGATGTAGAAGTAAACTTTTATAAAAATTCAGAAAGTTACCTACATCAACATCCAGATGATGAGTATATAAAAAAATATTGGCTGTAGTTTCACTATTACTAAGCCTCTAAGTTATGGGGCTTATTATACTTTCTAAGCAACTTTTATACCTTCTTGATAAATTTAAGTAAGTATCATTTTTAAGTTTTACTTTGTAATCGCCGCTATCAGTTGGCATTAGCTCAGTTATGGCTTGTTTTCTGACAAGCGTAGAGCGGTGTATACGTATAAACCCTTCTGGCTCTAATTGTTGTTCAATGTTTTTCATAGTTTCGCGATGTAAAACTGGCGCGCTCCCTTCAACAAAATGAAGCTCTACGTAATTTCCGGCACCATTAACCCAAACAATGTCTTTAATATCTATTAAGCGTACTTTACCTACATCTTTTACTACAATATGTGACGATGGCAATTTAGTATGTTCTTCATTAATATTTTGTTGGTATTTTTGCTCAGCAGCACTGGCGATTGGGCAAAGGTGAATAAGTTTTTCGAAGCACTTTTCTATTCTTGAGGTGGTTACATCGGTGGTTAAAAAGTCCACGGCTCCCACTTCAAAAGCAAAGTTTGCAAAATGTCCTGACTGAGCAATAATCACTAACTTTAATTTTTTAGCAAGCTCAGTTAAATGAACTATTTGAGTCGGATCAGAGAGGTTAGTTAGCTCATAAAATAGCACATTATGTTGTAAAGTATCTATTTGATCTAAACGCTTATCAGGTATGTGAAGTTGAGAATTAAAATGCCTATGTGCTTGCACATGCTGAGTTAAAAATGTTGCAAATTTTGATGTGCTAATGTGAGTTAATGCGTGAAACGAAGCAATCATTATTGTATATCTCCTGCTGTATATAATAATAAAGACCGTGCATTTAAGAAAATATGTGACCAAATATGGTTTTTTATTAATATAAAATAGAAGTCGAAGTCTTTTACCCCATCAAACATGCCCTTTACACCAAATAAAAAGCCGACTGAATAAACCTTATAGAGTCTTAAATTTATTCCCCTTAATGTTGCATTCCTTGTAACCAACTAGTTACAAAAATAACAATTCAGGGGAATTAATATGAAAAAAATAAACAATACAGGTGCACGAGTATTTAAAAAGTCGTCGCTAACAGTAGCGTTAAGTGGTGCAATACTCGCAGGCTTTTCGTTTCAGGGTTTAGCGGCTGAAAACGACGAGATAGAAAAAATAGAACGAGTGCAAGTAACTGGCTCGCGTATTCGCTCAGCTGAGGCTATGTCGTCTGCACCTATTCAGGTTGTAAGTGGTGAGGCTATTGATGCCTCTGGTTCTTTAAATATTCAAGACTTATTATTAGAAAATCCAGCATTTGGCTCGCCTGCTATAAGCCGTACCAACTCTAACTTTAATACTGCCAGCGCAGGTGTTGCAACGGTTGATCTACGTAACTTAGGTTCTAACCGTACGCTTGTTTTAGTTAATGGCCGTCGTTATGTATCAGGTGTACCAGGAAGCTCTGCGGTAGATTTAAACTCTATTCCGAGCCAGTTTATTGAACGCGTAGAAATTATGACCGGCGGTGCCTCATCGGTTTATGGTTCTGATGCGGTGGCAGGTGTAGTTAACTTTGTACTTAAAGATGATTTTGAGGGTTTAGAGTTTGAAGGCCAATATGGCGAATCGAGCGAAGGCGACGACGAATCTCGTCAATTCTCTTTCACTTCAGGTTTAACGAGTGATGATGGCAAAGGCCATGCAATGTTTCATTTAGGTTATTCTGACCAAGGAGCTGTGTTCTCGCGTGACCGTGAGCGCTCTGCTGTAGATCAATTTTCAGGTATTTATTTTGAGGATGATCCGGTTGCAAACCCAGGGTCTATATTTGATGCACAAAGCCCGTTTTTATCTTCATTCCCTCCTCAGGGGCGTTTTAGCGCTGGTGATGATACATTCACTTACGATGCAAATAATAACCTACAAGACAGCTTTAGCACCAATGGCGGTGACGGAGTAGATGCGAACGGCTTTAATCGTAGTGGCGTAAGAACAATCGCAATACCTACTGAGCGCTATTTGTTTGCTTCAAATGGTAGCTACGAGCTAAATGATAAGCACAGCTTCTTTTTTGAAGGTACGTATGCATCTAGCACAACTAACTCAGAGCTAGAGCCATTTCCGTTTGCATCAGACGATATATACGCTAATGGGCGTGTCCCCATTGAATTTGACGTAAATGGTGAACTTTTACGTAATGCGTTTGTTCCCGACGATATTTATAATGCCGCAACCGATACCGATGGTGATGGCGCACGAGACATATTTTTTGCTAAGCGCTTAAGTGATGTAGGTAACCGCGGTGCACGCGCCGAACGTGATACTTTTCGTTTAGCACTAGGCTTTCAAGGTGAAATTACCGATAACTGGTTTTACGATACTTACTATGTATATGGTAAAACAAAAGAGTCGCAGGTTTCTGGCGGTTTAGTTAACGTACAAAGCTTCCGTCAAGGGTTAGAGGCTGTAATTGATAGCCAAGATTTAGATGGCGACGGCATTACTAATGAAGCTATCTGTATTGATGCAACTGCGCGTGGCTTTAATTGTTCGCCTGTAGATATTTATGGATTTAACTCCCTTTCGCAAGGTGCTATTGATTTTGTAAGTGCACCCAGCACGCTTTCGACCTCTGTTGAGCAAGAGATCATAGGCGGAAATATCTCTGGTGATTTATTTGAACTGCCAGCAGGTATGGTGGGTATAGCGGCCGGTTTTGAATACCGTGAAGAGTTCTCACGTAGTGAGTTTGATGCGCTTCAGCAAGCCGGTCTTAATGCGGGCAATGCTATTCCTGCAACCGAAGGCTCATTTGATGTGACTGAGTACTATGTTGAGGCAAATATTCCAGTACTTGATTCTGTAACTATGAATGCAGCCGTTCGATTATCTGACTACTCAACGGTAGGCAACACAGAAAGCTGGAACGTAGGCGTAGATTGGGAAGTAATAGATAGCTTACGCCTACGCGCTACACGTGCTCGCTCTACTCGTGCGCCAAATATAGACGAATTATTTTCACCACCTTCACAAACATTCCCAAGCGGGTTGAACGATCCTTGTTTAGGTATTACAAATAGCGGTGGCGGAGCTGCAGGTGATGCGTGTCGTGCGGATGTAGGTGTCGCTAATAATATTGCATCAAATGGCGAATTTACGCTTAACCAATCAGACCTTCAAGGTATTAGTGGCTTTAACCGCGGTAATCAAGATCTCAAAGAAGAAGTCGGTGACTCAGTAACAGTAGGTTTGGTATTTACACCAGAAGAGTTAATTTCAGGCCTTGATATAACACTTGATTACTTTGATATTGAGATCACTGATGCAATTGTATCAACACCTCGTCAATTTATACTTGATCAATGTTACGGTGGTGGCGATACAAGCTTTTGTGATTTTGTAACTCGACGCAGTGGTCCGTCAGGTAATAATAGCGCTGGTTCGCTTGAGTTTATCGACAGCGGTGTATCAAATAGCGGTGGTTTAGGAACAGAAGGTGTTGATTTAACATTAACATACGCTACAGACATTGGCCCTGGCGCGTTTAGAACTCGCCTTGCCTACACCTACTTAATGGATGGTTATAGCATTCCACTTCCGGGGGCTGACAAAGATGAATTCGCTGGTGAAATTGGCGCATCAGAGCACAAAGCTAACTGGAACTTTGGTTATAAACTTAATGATTTTGATTTTAACTGGAGCCTAACTTACATTGGTGCTGCTGACTTTGATGATCAATTTTTAAGTGGCTTTGGTATAGCTCCAGGTGGTATAGGAATAGGCTCAGTAACGTATCACGATGTACAAGCAAGCTACCATATTAATGATTCAATGGAGTTATATGCAGGTGCTAATAATTTATTTGATAAAGAGCCACCACGCATTTTATCTGGCGTAAGTGGCTCAAGCACCGGTACTGAAACCGATGCAGGCACGTATGACCCAATTGGCCAGTCATTTTACATAGGCTTTAGAAGCAAATTCTAACCAATAGAGCGATTTAAATAGCATTGTTTAATTAATTACGTTCGCAAAGCCCCAGCAACTACTGGGGCTTTTTTATTTGAGCGGAATAATACCAACCTGCATAAATCTTTGATCAATTTAACGAATTAAATTGCACTATAACGTCGTTAAAAATTTTTTATTTAGAACAACTAGATACAAAAGTTTTTGCCTAGTTCTAGCATAATTTTCTTAACGTTAAATAGGCCTCATATATAAGCAGATTGGTATAACGGTGACTATTTAAATGATTTAATTTCCGCTTAAACCAAAAACAACGCCACTGGTAACAGGGGCGTTGTTTAGTATTGGGAGGTGACTAATATAGTAACCGAATCGCTTAGTTATTTAACGATTTATCCCTATTTGTGCCCTCATTATTGAGGGCTTTTTTTTGCTTAAATTTAATCTAAGTAAGCTTTAAGCATCCACACAAGTTTTTCTTGCTCTGAGATGTAATCACCCATTAATGATGCAGTACCTTCATCGTCTGCCTCACCTGCTTGGCTTAATACTTCGCGTTGCATTTTAATTAGTGTGCTGTAACCCGCTAGTAGGTTTTCTACTGCAGCTGTACCATCGCTAATGTTTTTGGCTTCTTTAATTTCACTTACTTCTAAGTAATCTGAAAACGCATGCAGTGGCGCGCCATCTAGCGTCAAAATACGCTCTGCAATTTCATCTACTTTTTCAAGTAGTAAATTATAAATTTCTTCAAATTTGATATGTAATTCAAAAAAGTTACGACCTTTAATATTCCAGTGAAAGCCACGCGCATTCATGTACTGAATTTGGTAGCTGCTCAATAAAGTATTGAGAGATTTTACGATGTCTTCACTTTTTTCGCTGTTTAAACCAATGGCATTTACATGTGACATAACTTGCTCCTTGAATAACGGTTTGTTTGTTAACTTGTGATAAGTATTACGGATTTTAATTATTTAGTAAAATCGTTTAGAATTATTAAAGTGATAGCTTTAACCTATCAATGTTTACAAATACTTACTCACTTTACTCTATTATTAGACATGGGTTTGATTAATTAAAATACCACCCCTTGGACGTAAATAAATCCTAAAGCTGTGTAAATTATGATCTAAAACAAACTTTATTCAAGGCAGAACTACGAGCTTTTTATTTATTGATTTAGGTCAAAAATCACACGTTTTATTGGCGCATAATTATGTTATCGAAATAATCGGGAGAGATAACATGCATGCAAAAACAGCAAAACAAAATAAAGCAGAGTTAATTGTGGTCGGTATCGCAGTGGTTGCATTTTTACTGGGAGTGATAGCGCATTTAGCTGGAGCAAGTTTGGCTAACTCAGATACGTTTGGCTACATAGCCGCGCCAATACCGCTTATTTTAGGTATCATATTTTTAATTAGCTATAAAATAGCAGCCAATGCAGAGGACTAATCGTCCTCACTCAAGCATTTTAAAATGTAATCGAGCACTTGGCGCGAATAAATCATACTGGTATGGCTTAAGTGAAACACTTTATGTTCAGCCATACCTTTGAGTTTAGTTTCATCTAGTAATACAGTGCCATCTGATTGGCTGCCTTTAACTATTAATGGCATTAGCCCTATAGGTAAGTCGCCGGCAATACTATAAAGCTTGGCTTTAAAAGGCCAATTACCATTTTTAGTTAATAAAAATTCCACGCTATTTTTTAAAAATGATTCAAACCCTTTTTGCTTCATTTTTTGCGCAATATGGCTACCTTTATGTGGCGTACCTAGGGTAATAACCTTAGTAACATGCTGACTAGCAGGGGAGTTTGCTTCTAAATATGCACGCGCAATAAGTCCACCCATAGAGTGGCATACAAGCGCTGAAGGTTCGTTAGCTATACATTCATCAATTTGAGCAAAAATAGTATCGCGATTTGGGTCAAGCGTATTGTAGGTAATATTTAATACGGTCATCCCCGACTCTTCAAGGCGTGAGCAAAGTGGGCGCATAACAAAGCCAGACATATACAAACCATGTAAAACAATAACGTGCTTAACTTTCATATGCCCCTAATACTAATTTTATTAAAACATGATCATTCTAGCGTATTAAATAACCCGCTACCTGCGTTAAAAATTATTTATATAGAACAACTATATAAATAATTTCGCCTTGTTACCGACTTATTTCCTTGTCGCTATAATAGATAACTAATTTAATGCAATTGGTATAACCTATCTTAGTTACATTAATTGCTGCGGCTTAATTTCAATATTAGTTGTATCGGTGCTTACCCATATTTCACCATCTTGTACGGTAATAGTGAGTTTTATATTTCGATCAACTAAATCGGCTAATGCTTGAGTAGCTGCATAATCGAGGCTAAAAATACTTAAGTTTTTAAATTCATATAACTTAGGCTGATGCTTTTGCCACCAAATTGTTTGATTGTTTTCGCCGTAAGTATAAAGCACCACTTTTTTAGATTTATTGCAGGCCTTTTTAAGGCGTTTTTCATCAGGTAGCCCTAACTCAATCCATAGCTCTATTTCTTCACTGTAGTTTACATGCCAAAGCTCTGGTTCATCATCAGCACTTAATCCCTTAGTAAATTCTAAACCATCGCAACTATTTAGCGCAAAAGCGAGTAAGCGAATCATCAAGCGTTGATCAGTTTCTGATGGGTGCTGCGCCAAGGTTAAATTAAAATCTTGGTACACGTAACGATCCATATCGCTTAGCGATAATTGCGCTTTAATAATGGTAGATTTAAGAGCCATAATGTCTAATCTGAAAAAATTTGCGCCAGTATAGCGCAATTAAATGAATTGCCAGTTAAAATAGCGTCAAATTATACGTTAGGAGTTAAAAATGGCTATCCAGTGGTTCCCTGGGCGCTTGTATTAACTTCCGAGCCGCTCCGCAGCGTTACTTAAACTCCTTTAAAAACATGTGTTTAATCTGTTTTTATTCCGTATTTGTCCAGTCTAATCTTGTTGCTTCTACTATTTTTAGTACCCACGTTAGTACCCATGAGATTATGTTTTATATATACTAGTCTTAATCATCATTATGGAGCTTATTATGGCTAGGCCTGTAGTTCGTCTAACGGATAAGAAAATAAAATCAATTACTAGTACAGGCAAAGAACAAACGCTTTCTGACGGTGGCGGTCTTCAACTGCGTGTTTTACCTAGTGGTACTAAATCTTGGCAATTTAAGTTTAAAGATCCAATAAGTGATAAATTTAATAAATTACCCCTTGGGCTTTATCCAGCACTATCGCTTGCTAACGCACGTACTAAAGCTATTGAGTATCAAGAACTACTAGCGCAAGGTATTAACCCAAAGGCATATGAGCTTGCAAAAAAGCGAACAGAGAGCCGAAAAGCTGCGAATACTTTTTTAGCTGCCGCAGAACTTTGGTTTGAACGAAAAAAGCCAACTGTTACACCTCATCATGCAGCTAGAGAATGGCGAACGCTTGAGATGTATATTTTCCCGAAAATGAAGGGCATGCCTTTAGAAAGCATTACAGCGATTGATACCATTGAGATTCTAAGACCACTTGAGGCTGACGGTAAACACTCTACAATCAAGCGTATTTGCCAAAGCCTGAATCAAATCATGGATTACTCAGTAAACCATGGTTTCATCAATGCCAATCCACTAGCAAAAATCATAAAAGTATTTACTAAAAATAAAGTAGAACATATGGCTACTATTAAGCCTGAAGAGCTCCCTGATTTTTTAACTGCTTTGAATAACTCACAAACTATTCAGAATAAAACTAAACTTTTAATCTTGTGGCAATTGCACACTATGACTCGCTCAAAGGAAGCCGCAGGCACTAAGTGGGCTGACATTAATATTGAAGAGGCTGTATGGGCGATCCCAGCCGAAGAAATGAAGCGTAGAAGGGCCCACAGAGTGCCTTTAACACCCGCTACTTTAGCAATACTTGATCAAATGAAGCCGTTAAGCGGTCATCATGAGTATGTATTCCCGAGTGAGCGTAATGAAAACAGCCATGCAAGTACCTATACGGTGAATGCAGCGATTAAACGTAGCTTGGGTTACAAAGGTAAGCTGGTAGCTCATGGCTTGCGCTCCGTTGCCTCTACCGCCCTTCATGAAAAAGGTTACGATAGCCTTTTGGTAGAAGCCTGCTTAGCCCACGCAGATGAAAATGAAACTCGAGCGGCATATAACCGCTCTGATTACCTAGAGCAGCGTAGACCAATAATGGCCTGGTGGAGTGATCTGATTGAGCAGGCTAATTCAAAGTAATAGGAGCTACTCAAGCATTGTTTTAACTATTTCATTGAGGGCTTTTTTTTCAGTGGTATTTTGATCTTTAGCGTAGTTGGTTAGCTTTTTTTGGTTTGCTTTGGTTAAGCTAAATGTACTCTCATTTCGTTCTCTATGCTTTCTTTGCTTATGCCCGTTATATAGTTGTTTCAATAGAATATCTTTTGTTATAACTGTATTGAATTCAATTGCTCCCGTCTCTTGTTTATAACCGTCTTGACAATCAGACTCTGGAAGAAGTGAGTTATTACTTCTGTAGGGTTCATGAATGTTATTAAATGTTTGAGTGGAAAAGGTTGTAGGGTGTGTATAAGGTGCACCCGTTGTATAAGGTACGCCCGATGTATAAGGTGCACCCGTTGTATAAGGTGCACCCGTTGTATAAGGTGCACCCGTTGTATAAGGTGCACCCGTTGTATAAGGTGCACTCGGTGTATAAGGTACGCCCGATGTATAAGGTGTACTCGGTGTAAAAGGTGCACTCGGTGTATAAGGTACGCCCGATGTATAAGGTACGCCCGATGTATAAGGTACGCCCGATGTATAAGGTGCACTTGGAGTGTATGGGTTGTAAGTATTCCCATAAAATACGCGTTGTGGCTCTATCTTTTTATGAAGTAAATCCCAATTTGAGATTACAGCAACAATCGCCAAATATATATCCTCACTTGTGATAGGGGCGAGAAAGTCTAAATGTTCATACTTATCGATTATGTATTGCCATACCCAACTACAACCCTCTTTGTCTTTAGGGTCTAACCAATAAACAGGATTTCTTTTAATAACAAAGCTGCTGTATTCTTTCAAAAGTACAGATAAATAGTCCTTTCTATAATCATTTAAACTGATTGTATTATCTAGCTTTTGCAATATTAAAGGGAAAATTTCATCTGCCGTTGATATGAAACTTCTAGTTTTAAGGCAATCAGCTTGCGGTATGTAAGTCTCCCTCGGTTTATTGAAGTGAATATAAACCCACACCCAGTACAGGCCCTGCCCATCAGCTTTTTCTAACCACTGAAAGTCGCTAACAGGTAAGATATCGTTCAAGTAGTCTGCCATTATCTTCAATACATCCCTTTTATAAACTTCTAAATTAGAGCCTTTTAAATATCCATCATAGCGTTCAATTAAAGCCGTTGCTGCATAAAAATTATCTGGTACTGAGCTGCCACAAGGGTAGTAACTTGCTGCAGCTTTTGTTGAGAGCCATAACAGGGCTCTACCGTCATTTTTAAAAAAATCAATCCACTTAATAACTTCACATTCATCAGTAAAATTAAGTAAGGAATCCATAAATTTATTGTACTTTTTATCCATTAAAAGTATTCCGTTATCATAAAAAAAGCATAACCAGAAAGTTTCTTTACGATACACTTTTACTGGCCTAGCTTGTATTTTATTGCATGTTAATAGTGTAATTGCAAACTTTAAGTATATTTGCACCCATTCCATTCTATATTTTGATACTACATCTCCCATTTTTCATCGAGTCGAATTCAATTAGATAGCCTATGGTTTTTTGATTCATACCACACAAATCTGATGGGTTGTTTTTCTGTATAGGTAATATATACACGGCACTATCTCTCCAAACATATCAAGGAATAATGGATAAATAATTACTAAGGAGACACCTCTTATGTGACTAATTAAATTAAGAGGAAATTATGAATAAACGTCATCCAGTTAATAGGAACTTAGTGATAAACAAAGTAGGGTTCTACAAAAATATTCCTGTATGGAATAAAGGAGACTTGATACAAAATTATTTAATATCTATTGAGCAGGTTCTAACTCAAAGCCTGAATGAACATCCTAGGACTTTGGCTATTAGATTTGATTTAAGATTTCCAGTTAGCTTTGGGATTATTGATCAAATCGCAAGTTTACAAACATCGCATATATCGAGCTTTTTTAAGAATCTTGATCTAGAAATAAAGCGTGACATTAAAGATAAAATTAAAAGAAACGGTAATGCTCACCATAGTAGTTTGAGATACATATGGGTTAAAGAGCAAGATAGCTCTTGCATGCCTCATTATCATGTTGCGATTTTTCTGAATAAAGACACTTATTATGGTTTAGGTAATTATCAAGGTAATGGTGATAATATGGCTTCTCGTATAATAAGGGCCTGGGCCAAGTCTATAGGGATTGAAACCTATGATGCAGGTAAGTGTGTAGAATTTCCTGATAATCATACATATAGGCTTAATAGGAACAGTGAAAACTTTGCAGAGGATTTTGAACAGCTATTCTTTAGAGTTAGTTATTTTGCAAAAGTTGATACAAAAGCTTTTGGTAGTAAAGATAATTACTTTGGTTGCAGCAGAAGGTAATCAACTTCCCATTAAGCTACTTAACAGTGTTTTGAGACCTTCAACTAGCTAAATATGCTTAAACCCTTAGTATATAAGGGGTGGCAAGTTCTCATAATGGTATTATGAGAACTTAAAAAATAAACGGTGTTATTACACCTTAAAAGAGTGCTCTATATGAGCACTCGTATTTAACTAATCAAACAAACTAGCAATGCCAGCAACTATTCCACCAGCTACCGCCAAAGGGATTGTAACTGGCGCAGACGCGACACCTGCACCAATTACTATTGCGCCAGATGTGAGCGCTCCAGCAGCTGCACCGGAGCTTATAGCCACAGCTGTTCTGCTTACGCTAGAGTCATTACTGCCAGTTATCTGTTTAGATAGCTCATTACCAACTAAGCCGCACGAAACGGCTTTATCTAAAGACATAATGCCTTCCTTTTAGTTAAACAAGCGCCAGAATGACGCTACAAGGGTTATAGCTCTAGTTCTTCAAAGTCTTTGTCTATTTCCTCCTGTGTTATGCCTATATAACGAAGTGTTGTTGCTTCGGAGCTATGGCGAAGCATTTTCATTACTCGGGCGATATCGTGGGTTTTCTGATACAAGTGATAGCCACGCGTTTTACGCATTGAGTGAGTACCTAAATGAATGTTTAGTTCTTCACCAACTAGCGCAAATGCTTTTGTAACCGCTCTACGAGATAGCGGTTTAGGCTTTGAGTTAATTGCTTGTTGATTTCGGTATGATTGAAATAAGTAGATGTGGTGTGGATGAGTAAGCTTAATTTCGTTGATTAAGGTAAGTGCCTTATCATTTAGCTTTATTTCAGCTAATTTCGAGGTCTTTGACTCGTAAATAATTAACCTATCGTTATTTATGTCAGTGAACTTTACTGCAAGTAAGTCAGATATTCTAAGCGCGAGATTTAAGCCAATGTTCCATATTTGGCTCATTTGTCTTGAGCAACGCTTTTCTAGTAAATAGCTAACGAGCCTTACTGTATCAAGATTTTTAACTGCTTGTACTTCAGCCATAAAAACCTCCCTTTATTCAGTTGTAACCGTAACCTGATAACAACCTGTGTTGTAGTAATCAACAAAGTTCGAAATAAACAAAGCTAACAGCTCTTTACCTTCCCTAGCATTTAACCAACCAGCTAAAAAGTGATAAACCTGCTTAATACTAAAGCACACATCAATTTCTTTTATCAGTTCAGGGGTATGACGGCCCTGATACGAAAAGTCAGTAATATAAACAAGCTGCCAGCTGGTGGCCTGCTTTTCTAACCTAACCTCTACAGGGTGAAAGCCTCCAGCTTCAGGACTGTAATCTGGATCTCTAAAGTTTAGAGTAACCGCCTTTGTCCCACCTACAGAATCACCTCTCTCAATAACTGCACTTACAATCACATCAATAAAAGAGTCAGGCACTTTTAAGCCTGGTACTTGCTCTATTTGTAACGCCATATCTAACTCCTTTTAAATTAAGCCATGCTCAGCAAATGAATACGTGCTTTCGCCAATAATGATGTGATCAAGCACAGATACATCAATTAGATTAAGTGCCTGCTGTAATTTGGTAGTAATAAGCTTGTCTGCTTGAGAGGGCGTAGTAACGCCCGAAGGGTGGTTATGCGCCAATATAACGGATGCAGCATTAAGCTCCAGCACCTCCTTAACAACTTCTCTAGGGTAAACGCTGGCAGCGTTAATAGTGCCTCTAAATAGCTCTTTAAACTCCAGTATACGGTTCTGGCTATCTAAAAACAGTACGGCAAATACTTCATGTTCATGTATCGCGAGTTTGTGTTTTAAGTATTCTTCGCAATCATTAGGGCTATTTAATACGCCATCGCGAAACTGTTTCTTAGCGATTATGTACGCAGCGGCTTCTAGTATTTGCTCATCATTTACTGGGTGTTTAAATTCATATAACGACTGTTGACCTTGCATTGTAAATTCCTCTTAAGTGGTTCATGCAAGTTAGTGATGTATATGTGTAAGTTTTTTGTTTGAGGGCATAAAAAAATACTGGTCCCGGAAAGGTTATGAACTAATAACCAACCGGAGAAATTCCATGCGTTTAATCAAATTAAAAGAAGTAATCGAAAAAACATCACTTGGCCGATCAACAATTTATGAGTTTATGACTGATGGCAGATTCCCAAAGCAAGTATCTTTAGGTGCTAAATCGGTGGCTTGGGTTGAGTCAGAGGTGGATGATTGGATAATGGAAAGAATAGGTGAAAGAGAGTTATAAATGCAGCCAATTTATTTATAAACTTAAGCAGCAGATCGATTTCATTGAGTTTAAGTAGTGTTATTTATATTAAAAGTAAGTAAGCTAAATTTAAAATAACCGTCGAGCTTCTATGCTTGAATATATAAGGCAGGTTTGAATGACTTCAACTAGGTCAGTAAGAAAGGTTTTAGCTCGTGCAGTTAAAGTTAGTGCGCATTCTGCATATGATTTAACCGGGCGCTCAATTAATGATTTACCCGAGTACTTCCTTTCAGTGAAAGTGGCGGAAGAAGTACACAAGCACTTCAAGTCTTTCACTTTCTCAATGGAAACGCCTATGAGTCAGTTAGTGGAAGAAACTCAAATGGATATAGAAGGTGAATGTCCCAGCTTGAGGCTCGGAGGTAAAGGGAAAGTCGATATGGTTATTCGCGGGAATAAATCCAAGAATGTAAAGCATATTGTAGAATTCAAAAAACATATCGGCGTTAAAGAAATAGAAAAAGATGCATTAAGGTTAGCAGCAATTTGCCTGTGTACTCCGGGAGGACATAAGGCTGAGAAAAACTTTTTGGTAGTTGTTACTCACAGAAATGAAGCGCTTTTAAATGTAAGAGATATAAATATAAAAGCACTGATTAGTGAAAAATTTGGGGAAGGAACAATCAAAGTCACATTTGAAAAAATTGACTTGTCGCCATTAAAAAGCACTAAATCTAATGGGATCAACTGGCCACTATTAGGTGGTGTGTGGGAATTTAAATACGTAGGCTAAAAGTACAAGAGTATATGTTTGGCTGGTAAAAAAGGGGATAGCAAATAAATTGACTCAGGAGTGTTCAATTTATTAAGTTTGTTTTACTCTACCAGTAATAAAGGATTGTTTAGCGTTAGATTGAGTCAGTAAAGCTTAATATGGATATGAGCAACAAACCATGCCATTGTATTAATTAAGCTTCCATCAACTACTCTGCTCATTAATGTATAATCTAGCCTAGAAATCCTCAGCTTATAGCAAGTTAAATACAACGAGATTTAATAATGGAAAAAATAACGCTCTCACAGCTAGAGCAGTACCTCTCAAAGGCAGCCTGGATCTTAAAAGGGCCAGTAGATGCTTCCGACTTTAAAGTATACATATTTCCGCTACTTTTCTTTAAGCGTATATCTGATGTGTACGACGAGGAGTACCGCCTAGCGCTTGAAGAGTCAGATGGCGATGAAGACTACGCAGCACTGCCAGAAATGCACCGCTTTGAAATCCCGCAAGGCTGCCACTGGCAAGATATTCGTGAAACAACCACCAACGTAGGTGCAGCGATTGAAAGCGCCTTACGTGGCATCGAGCAAGCTAACCAAGAATACCTTTACGGTATATTTGGTGATGCCCAGTGGAGTAATAAAAATAAGCTATCTGATGCCTTACTCATTGACTTAGTTGAACACTTTTCACAATACATATTAGGTAATCAAAACGTTGACCCTGATATGCTAGGTAATGCCTACGAATACCTTATAAAACACTTTGCCGATCTAACTAACAAAAAAGCCGGTGAATTTTATACGCCTCGCTCAGTGGTGCATTTACTTGGGATGATATTAGACCCACACGAAGGTGAAACTGTTTACGACCCAGCTTGTGGTACGGGCGGTATGTTACTTGAGTGTGTCGATAATCTAAAACACAACAACGAAGACTACCGAACGCTAAAACTTTACGGCCAAGAAAAAAACCTAACCTCAAGCTCTATTGCCCGTATGAACATGTTTTTACATGGCATAGAAGACTTTGAGATATTACGTGGCGATACACTGCGTAACCCGGCTTTTTTTGAAGCCGATGGTCTTAAAACCTTTGATTGTGTAATAGCCAACCCACCGTTCTCATTAAAGGATTGGGGCGCTGAAAACTGGGCTAACGACCCCTATGGCCGCAACATTGCCGGGGTACCACCAAAAGGCAATGGTGATATGGCCTGGGTGCAGCACATGGTTAAATCGATGAACAGCACCGGCCGCATGACAGTAGTACTGCCTCATGGCGCATTATTCAGAAAAGCCGCCGAAGGTAAAATACGTAAGCAGTTACTTGAACAAGATATGCTAGAAGCGGTTATCGGTTTAGGGCCTAACGTGTTCTACGGCACACAGTTAGCTGCTTGTGTCATGGTGTTTAAGCAAAACAAACCTGCCGATAAAAAAGGCAAAGTACTGTTTATAGATGCGTCAGACCAAATTCGTGTAGGCCGTGCGCAAAACTTCCTAGAGCCAAACCACGTTCAACAAATTTACGACTGGTATCATAACTATCAAGATGTAGAAAACTACGTAAAAGTAGCCTCTATGGACGAGCTAAAAGAAAACGACTTTAACTTAAACATACCACTCTACGTTGAAAAAATAATTGAAGACAATCTACCACCAGTAGAAGAAGCAATGGCCGATTTAAAACAAGCCTGGCAAGCAAGCCTTGAGGCAGAAGATAAGTTTAAACAAGTTCTAGCGAGGTTTTTGTAGTGAAAGAATTACAAACCTTGGAAGACATTTTTAATAAAAAGTTATTTCGAATTCCTGATTACCAACGAGGTTATGCTTGGGGTAAAAAGCAACTTGTAGAGTTTTGGGAGGATCTAATTAGTTTAGATAAGCGGCGTTCTCATTACACAGGTGTTTTGTCTATAAAGGAAGTGCCAGAGTCAACGACCTCAAAATGGAATGATGAACAGTGGCTTATTAAAAGGTATAAACCTTATTTTGTTGTTGATGGTCAGCAACGGCTTACAACAGTATCTATTTTTTTGCAGTGTTTAGTCGAGGCTGTTAAATCTCACCCAAGTAATGACGGTATTTCTGAGGAAGATATTTTTCTTGGTGATGATACGCTTAGCGAAGTAATAAAAAATTACATAGTCATCACAGAGCCAAAGCACCGTATCACTAAAACTTATAAATTTGGTTATGAGGCTAATAACCCTTCATTTGAGTTTTTACGTTATCGAATCTTTAACGAGCAAAGTCCAGGAACACTTACAGAAACGTTCTACACGCTTAACTTAGAAAATGCGAAGGTGTTTTTTACTGAAAATATCAACAAGTACGTAATTAGTAACGGTATAGACTCTCTTTCCGATATCTACGAAAAGCTAACACAAAAGTTTTTATTTAACCTTTATGAGATTGATGACAACTTTGATGTTTTTGTAGCTTTTGAAACCATGAATAATCGTGGCAAAAAGCTATCTGATTTAGAGCTATTAAAAAATCGGCTTATATACCTAACTACTCTTTATACCCCAGAAGAGGTTAAAGAAGACGTAAAAGAGACAATACGTAAAAAAATCAACGATACTTGGGGTGAAATATATAATCAACTTGGTCGAAACAAAAAAGCACCATTAAACGACGATGACTTCCTGCGTGCTCATTGGGTAATGTATTTCAAATATAGTCGAGTTAAAGGTAATGACTATATTAGGTTTTTGTTAGATGACTTTTTCTCACCAAAAAGTGTGTTTGAAAAGCTTGATGTATCAACACAACAAATCAATGTTGTTGAAGAGTTGGTTGACGATACTGACCTCGATGATGATGATTCATTTGAGGAGTTTGGACCTGAAACAACAAAGAAAGCCAAGCTTTCTTTAAAAGATATTAGTGATTACGTTGATAGCTTAAAATCAGCTGCTAAATATTGGTATGCCGCATTTTTCCCCAATTCATCAGAGGTATTATCACCTCAAGAACAGATAATAATGGATAAAATAAACCGAGTTAAAATCGGTTATTTTCGACCTCTTATTATGGCTTTATTTTTAAGAACAGAAAAAGGCGACCTACAAAGACTGCAAATATTAAATGCGATTGAGCGATTCATTTTTGTAGCTTTCAGATTATGCCGAGCACAATCTAACTATCGCAGTAGTTCATATTACCGTTTAGCTAGAACGCTATACACCTCAAAAAATGTCTCTGAAACACTGGTAAATATTAATAGTGAACTCACTCAAGATTTAGCTTGGACGTTAGAAGAGGACGGCACATTTAAAACTAGCCATTTTGAAACGTTTATTAATAAAAAGTTCGGTCCTAATGGGGAGGGCTTTTACGCTTGGAGTGATTTACGTTACTTCTTATTTGAGTATGAAGAAGAGTTAAAAAAATCACGCGGCGTAGCTAAGTTTGACTGGAAAAACTTTATTACCCATGAGAAAGACAAAATCTCTATAGAACATATATTTCCACAAACACCAAAGAGCGATTATTGGTTAACACGTTTTGGACACTTTACAGGTGAACAAAAGCGTTTTCTAAAAGGCTCCTTAGGTAATTTGTTACCACTTTCATTGAGTGTGAATATTAAACTGCAAAATGATGATTTCCCGGATAAAAAAGACACCAAAAAAGATGAAAACGGCCAAGTAATTCGTAGCGGTTACAATAACGGTTCTTACTCTGAATTAGAAGTTGCCGACTTGGGAAAAGATGATGAGTGGACGCCTGAAAAAATTAAAGATAGGGGTCTAGCATTATTAAGGTTTATGGAAGCCCGTTGGCACCTCAATATGGGGAGCGAAAGCAAAAAATTATCATTGTTACACTTATCCTTTTTAGATGAATCACCAGTGACTAGTGCAGCAGAAGAAAGCGCACTAGAAGAGGAGCCATCAGCATGATGACCCAACAAGAATTAGAAAAATACCTCTGGGGCGCTGCCACAGCACTCAGAGGCACCATAGATGCCGGTGATTACAAGCAGTATATTTTTCCGCTTATGTTCTTTAAGCGTATATCAGATGTATACGATGAAGAGTTTGAAAACGCACTAGCAGAAAGTGATGGCGATTTAGAATATGCCGCTTTTGCTGAAAATCATAACTTCATAATCCCTGAAGGCGCGCACTGGAAAGATGTACGTGAAACTACCACCAACATTGGTTTAGCTCTACAAAACGCCATGCGTGCCATTGAAAAAGCCAACCCCGATACCTTAGAAGGTATTTTTGGTGATGCCAGTTGGACCAATAAAGACCGTCTTTCAGATGCTATGCTCACCAATTTAATTGAGCATTATTCACAGCACACACTTGATTTAAAAAATGTACCAGACGACAAGCTAGGTAATGCTTACGAGTATTTAATTAAAGAGTTTGCTGACGATAGCGGCCATACCGCAGCAGAGTTTTACACCAACCGTACCGTGGTTAAATTAATGACCATGATAATGGACCCACAACCCGGTGAGTCAGTATACGATCCTACCTGTGGCTCGGGTGGTTTATTACTTAACTGTGCCTTGCACCTTAAAGATGAAGGCAAAGAATACCGCACCCTTAAATTATACGGCCAAGAGATTAACCTATTAACCTCAGCCATTGCGCGTATGAACATGTTTATGCATGGCATTGAAGAGTTCGATATTGTTCGTGGCGATACGTTAACTAGTCCCGCTTTACTAGAAAATGACGAGCTGAAAAAATTCAACGTGATTCTCGCTAATCCACCGTATTCAATAAAATCATGGGATCGAAAGGCCTTTGAAAGCGATCCGTATGGTCGTAACTTGTGGGGCACACCGCCACAGGGCTGTGCAGATTATGCTTTTCAGCAGCATATTCATAAAAGCTTAGATTTAGATAACGGGCGCTTTGCCATACTCTGGCCTCATGGCATTTTATTTAGAGATGCTGAAGCTGCTATGCGCAGAAGAATGATTGAATCAGATCACATTGAAGCCGTGATTGGTGTCGGTGCAAACCTTTTTTATAACTCACCAATGGAAGCAATGATCTTAGTGGGTAATACAAATAAACCTGCTGAACGCAAAGGCAAGGTTTTATTTATTAATGGTAAAGATGATGTAATCGATAATAAAGGACTTGCTTACCTAACTACTGAACACATCAATAAGCTATATCAAGCATATAAAGACTTTACTGATATTCCACATTACTCGACAGTAGCGACTAACGAAGAAATATTAGCGTTAGATGGCAACATGAATGTTAATTTCTACGTAAAAAAAGACAATTCAGATAGTGATATATGCTTTTCAACAGCGCTAACAGATTGGCAAAAAGCTGGTGACGACTTAAAGACATCGATGAATAAATTATTTGAGGCGGCTGAATAACATGAGTGAAGTATTTGAAAAAGCAGTTGCTGAACTAAATTTGGATAGAAGTGACTGGCAGCTTGTTAAGTTTGGCGATGTAGCCATACAACAAAAACAGTCCGTAGATCGCGAAAATACAGAGTTAACACGCTACGTAAAAGGCGAGCATATGTATTCTGAAGATATTCATCTGCGTGAATGGGGTGAGTTAACTGATGAATATTTGGGGCCTGCATTTATTCGAAAATTTGAAGAAGGCGATATACTCTATGGCTCACGCCGTACCTATTTACGTAAGGTTGTTATAGCGCCATTTGAAGGAATTACCTCAAACACTACGTTTGTTATAAAGGCGAATGAAGAAAAAATCGATAAGCGATTATTACCATTTATTATGCTTTCAGAAGGTTTTAGTCAACACTCCATTAAAAACTCAAAAGGTTCAGTTAACCCTTATGTTAACTGGAAAGATTTAGCTGGATATGAATTTTTACTTCCAGATCCTTCAGCACAGAAACAAATTGCTGAACTGTTGTTCGAAAAGGATATTCATTCTGAAAGTAGTAATTACCTGCTTGAAAAACTTAAAATATCTAAAGAGAGCATGATTAAAGATTACATATCAAAATCAACTAAAAATAAGAAGGTGAGAGATTTAGGTATAGTGCTAACCGGCTCGACTCCATCTACTTCTGTAGACGATTATTGGGGTGGTCAAATACCATTCATTACTCCTGCCGATATTGATGATTCACCAACTGTAATTGAACCTGAAAGATTTGTTACAGAGAGTGGGCTTGCTAAATCACGAAAGTTTCCAAAAGACTCAGTAATGACGGTTTGCATAGGTTCTACAATTGGTAAAGTTGGCTTATCAATTGAAGAAAGCTGTTGTAATCAGCAAATAAATGTACTTATTCCCAAGGAAGAGTACGGCTCAGTATACTTACTCTATTTATTTCGATTTTTTAAACATAAAATCTTAGCTCGAACAGGTGCTACGGCCGTTCCAATAATCAATAAGAGTGAATTTGAACTAATTTCTTTCCCTATTTTGGAAAATGAATTAATTTCGGCATTCGAATCAGACGTAATGAAGTTTGACAACGCAATTGTCGAACTTAAAAGTAAAATCACTTCCGATAGACTTCTTCAAAAATCAATAATTAATCAGGTGTTTTAGGTATGGGATTTACCGAATTAAATAGTGTGGAACACTACATCATCCACCAAATGACGGGCGTTAACTTAAATGTCTCTCCTGGTAAAAATGAGGTTTCAGAACCAAAGCCAAAATCATTTGGTGTTCAATGGCAATTTCAATCGCCAGAGCAACTTGGTCGTGGTGTAAACGAGGTTTTAGTTGAATCTGAGTTAGTTAAGGCATTAATTCGCCTTAACCCTGAGATTGAAGCTAATCCTAACTTGGCTGATGAAGTAATACATAAACTCCGCGCTATTTTAATATCGGTAAATCAAGTCGGCTTAGTTAAAGCCAATGAAGAGTTTTTTGCTTGGATGACCGGTGAAAAAACTATGCCCTTTGGCGAAAATAATCGTCATGTGCCTGTTAAGTTAATCGATTTTGATGACTTAACTAATAACGACTATGTGGTTACGAATCAGTTTCGTATTCATCACCGAGAAACCAAAATACCTGATGTGGCATTAATGATTAACGGTATTCCGGTTGTAGTGGGTGAAGCCAAAACACCTATTCGGCCATCAGTAACCTGGTTAGATGGTGCGCATGAAGTACACAGCATTTATGAAAACGCCGTACCGCAGTTATTTGTGCCTAATATTTTGTCGTTTGCTACCGAAGGGCGTGAGCTGTTTTATGGTGCAATACGTTGCCCATTAGAGTTTTGGGCCCCGTGGCGTGTTGAAGATGCACAGTTAACACGTGCTGTTGGCTTATCTGGAGTAGGTGGTGAGCTAACCGATTTATTAAGCCCTGAACGCCTGCTCGATATCATGCGTAACTTTTCCTTGTTTACCACCAATAAAAAGAAGCAGCGTATTAAAGTAATACCGCGTTTTCAGCAATATGAAGGTGCAAATAAAATTGTTCAGCGAGTGATTGAGGGCAAAGTTAAAAAGGGCTTAATTTGGCACTTTCAAGGCTCAGGTAAATCGTTATTAATGGTGTTTGCCGCACAAAAGCTTCGCCGTGCTGCACAGCTTAAAAGCCCTACAGTTATTGTACTGGTTGATAGAACCGATTTAGACACCCAAATTAGCGGCACTTTTAACGCCGCTGATGTCGCTAATGTGGAATCAACCGATAGCATTAAGGAACTACAGCAAATGCTAGAGCGCGATACCCGTAAGATCATTATCTCAATGATTCACAAGTTCCGTGATGCCAAACCTAATATGAATGAGCGTGAAAACATCATTGTATTAGTCGATGAGGCGCACAGAACCCAAGAAGGTGATTTAGGCCGCCAAATGCGCGCCGCTTTACCTAATGCCTTTTTATTTGGTTTAACCGGTACGCCCGTAAACAAAGCCGATAAAAATACCTTTTGGGCATTTGGTGCTGAAGAAGACAAAGGCGGCTATATGAGCCGTTATACCTTCCATGACTCTATTCGTGACGAAGCAACCTTGCCACTGCATTTTGAACCACGTTTGGTAGATGTGCATGTAGACAAAGAAGCACTCGATAAAGCCTTTAAAGACTTTAAAGATAGAGCTGCGTTAACAGACGAAGAAGCCGATGCGCTTAATCAAAAGTCTGCAAAAATGTCTGCGTTTTTAAAATCGCCTGAGCGTGTAGAGAAAATAGTAGAAGACATTGCCATTCACTTTATGGATAAAGTGGAGCCACATGGTTTTAAAGCCATGGTAGTTACACCAGACCGTTATGCCTGTGTGCAATATAAAGAAGAGCTCGATAAACACTTTGATGAAGCGGCCAGCAAGGTGGTTATATCCACCAGCGCGAATGATGACTATGAGTTTAAGCAAAAATGGGGCGTAGATAAAAGCCAGCAAGAAAAGCTGGTGGATGAATTTAACGATGCAAAATCAGAGCTTAAATTTATTATTGTTACCGCAAAACTGCTCACCGGGTTTGATGCACCTATATGCCAAACCATGTATTTAGATAAGTCGATTAAAGACCACACCTTATTACAGGCAATATGTCGTACAAACCGTTTATACCCGAATAAAACCTTTGGCTGTATTGTTGACTACTTTGGCGTATTTGACGATGCCGCAAAAGCATTAGAGTTTGATGAAGAAAGTGTACAACAAGTTATCTCTAACTTAAGCGAGCTACGCGTAAAGCTACCAAAAGCGATGACTGATACATTAGCCCACTTTACTGATGTAGACAGAACTTTAGAGGGCTTTGAAGGCCTAGAGGCCGCACAAAACGCTATAAGCACCGATGATAAGAAAGATGCTTTTGCACTGGATTTTAAATACCTAGCTAAGCTGTGGGAGTCGCTTTCACCCGATAGCGTACTTGATGAATACAACGAAGATTACAAATGGCTAGCCCAGGTTTATGAGTCGGTAAAACCAGCCTCAGATAACATTGGTAAGTTGTTATGGCTAACGCTAGGCGCACAAACAACCCAGCTCATACACGACAACGTGCATGTAGGTAACGTTCACAACCTAGAAGAGTTTGTGCTAGATGCTGACGTTATCGAAAACATATTTAATAACCCGGACCCACGTAAAACAAAACAGCTTGAGAAAGAGCTCGCAAAGCGTTTTAAAGACCGTGGCGACTTACCTGTATTTAAATCGTTAAGTGAACGACTAGAAGCCCTGCGCGACAAAGCCGAAAAAGGCTTAATAGCCTCAATCGACTTTGTAAAAGAGCTTTGTAAAATAGCCAAAGAAACCGTTCAGGCAGAAAAAGAACTAGACGACGAACTACAAGAAAAAACACCGAAAGCCGCATTAACAGATCTGTTTTTAGAGCTTAAAGACGACCAAACCCCCGCAGTAGTAGAGCGCATAGTAACCGACATAGACGCCATTGTACGTGTTGTACGCTTCCCTGGTTGGCAAGGCACCACCGGCGGCGAACGCGAAGTACAAAAGTCACTACGCAAGGCACTACTCAAATACAAACTCCACACAGACCAAGTTCTGTTTGATAGAGCGTATGGGTACATAAAGGAATATTATTAAAATTCAGTTGCTTATATAGAAAGGTTAATTATAAGTAGAGTTAGTTTGAACTAAAGTGAGCAAATTTTGACTAATAAAGTAGACTTACCATTATGGTAAGTAGTAAAATCGTCAGCCAATATTCTGGTGAGCTACCTAAATCTGAAAAAGATCGTAAAATAAAAGGTCAAACAACGCCTCTTTATGGATCATCAGATGTTTTAGGTTTGCTGGATCAAGGTAAGCTCATTGCGTGGTCCAACGGATGCGCAAGAGATATGCAAAAGTGGTGTTTAGATCAAGATGATATTGAGTCTTTAACTAAGTATGCAATTGAATATGGCCAGTACTTAGGGTCTGAGTGGTGCCAACCTAAACCTAATGGACCTTGGGCTGCATGCGATGCTTATCGATTTATACGCAAAGAGTGGAATGAAAATGCGTATAAAGAAATGGATTTTGAATATTATATTAAAGTAGCGATTGGTAAGACCGGTAAAGTATTACTTTTAGCCTCTTGCCATCCTTCTGGTTCTTGATAGGAGAACGAAAATGAAAAAGATTTCTGTATGTTCAATATGTGAAGAAGGTGAGCTACACGCTCATGTTGGCTCTAACCCTGTTGAGTATAAAAATACCCATAAAGAATTGCTAATGCATTACAGCGAGTGTGATTGCTGTGGTTCTGAAATCACTCTGCCTGAACAATCGCGTACAAATAAAAGATTGATGATCGCGTTTAAGAAAGAAGTCGATGGTTTACTTACAGGAAGTCAGTTAAAAGAGTTACGTAATACTCTTGGTTTAACACAAGCCGAAGCCGCTCGTATTTTTGGTGGTGGCCCGGTCGCCTTTTCAAAATACGAAGCTGATGACGTAACTCAGTCTGAGGCAATGGATAAGCTATTGCGAGTTGCGCATGATGTACCAGCAGCCTTTGAGTACTTAAATCATACTCATACATACAAAGAAGCACGTATTCGCCCTGTACCAACTCATAAATGGAGTTGGACCTCTTTTACTCAATCGGTAGTTAGCAGTGAAAAACCTCGTCAAAAAGTGACAGTTATTAGTTCTAATACGCTTAAAGGCGGCCAAGGTTATACGCAGTCACAGTTACAGGCAGTTGGCTAAAATGAATAAAGACACTTTACAAAAAGCGATTGAAAACTTACAAATTCAAGACTTATACGTGCGCAATGTGAATGCACAATGTAGTGATGGCTTTGATCCAAAGTACTCTAATCTAGATGGCTGCATCATTCAGAGCAAGCACTTAGTAACAAAGTCTGAAACGATTCAAAATGACGATGGTGATTTATTATTTCGTGTGTTTGTCGAAGTAGGAGTGAAGTGGGTCAAAGAGGAAAGCGAAGATGCTGACATGCTAGCTTTAATAGAAAGCGAATTTGTCGCGGAATACCTATTGAAAGCAGAAATTGGCCCTGAGTGCTTAGACGAGTTTGCTCTTAATAATGTTAGTTATCATGTATGGCCTTACTGGAGAGAGCTACTTTCTGCTCAGTGTGAGCGAATGAGACTACCTCGTATATTACTGCCAATGACACAAATAGCTCAAAACCAAGATGATTTAAAAAGTAACCCAAAATAATTATAGATAACATAAATAGCTGATTCGACTTTCAGCTGTTTATTTTAGCTTAAAGCGATGTAGCCTAGGGTGAGCTTACTCTAAATGATACAAGGAAAAGGGAATGACAAAAGAATATATAAGGAATTGTGCGTGGGGCTACTCATGTGACCAAAAATGGGATAAGTTAACTGCAACTCATAATTTTGACATTAAGTTCTGCGAGGCCTGCCAAAGAGAAGTATACCGTTGTGAAACTCAAGAAGAGCTTGCCGAAAACATTACTTTAAATAGATGTGTTAATTTTTCAAGTGATATAACAAACATCATAGATACTGAGTGTGTAGAAGATGAGGCACCTCAACAATATACAGGTTTCCCTTCACAACTCGCTAAAGCAAACAAGTATGATTCTAATAAAAGGGGTGTGTTCGGCTCACCTGACTCTATGGAACCCACAATCGATTTTGATGACGATATCCCCTTCTGAGGAATATGTAAATAGTGGAAGGATTAAGAGTTTTATATGGATATAACTAGGATATGTTGGGTAATTAAATGAAATGGCTAAATGCTCTTTGGGCTAAGACTAAAAAAATTGCCAGCTTATATACTGGTACATTTATTTTTGTAATGTTTATCAATCAATTACTCTTTTTTGGTTTGTGTTTAAACCCAATCTGCTTGATAGCAGCCATGCCCCATGTTTTATTAATTACAGTTGTTTTAGGCACCCTAATTAATAAGCTCTCAAAAAATCCATCAGTTGATAAAGAAGCGCACAAAAATAACACGAGGTCTTCTAAAAGTATATATTCTCATACTGAAGATGGTACTAACTCTACCAAAATACCTACTTTAGATCGTTTGGTAAATTTTGCTGAATCTTTTGATGAAAAGGCAGCAAAGTTTGAGAAAGATGCTGAGGCTTATAAGAGGAGAACTAAAGGAGAGATTAATAGGTTAGAGTTAGAGGCTTTGAGAGCTAGGGCAAAGGCGTCTATAGTAAACGTACCTGAAAGCAAGAAAGAACCTAAACAGATTAGACCGCAATCTAAAAAAGATGAGTTATTTAATAAAATAGCCAGTGATGAAAATAGTCAGGATGATCATGTTGAAAGAGGTGGGGGACCAAATACTCATAGTGTTTCTACTGTTAGAAAAGAAGTAGGAGAATTAACCTATAATTTTAATGATGAGCTTCACAAGTTAAATATCTCAAAAAATGATGAGCTGTCAAAGCTTGGAAATGTAGGTGGTAAAAACAGGTTAGCTATTAATCCTCAAGGCGATTCTTCGGAACTACTTCAACAAAAAAAACACCAGAGAGTACAACTAGCTAAAAGTAAGCATTATATTAATACCAAATATAAATTAAGGCAGACAATACTAAAGCATAAAAAAAATGTTGAAGCTAAGAATGAAAAAGAGCAAGTAGCTACAGACTTACTATCTACAACAATGCTATGCAAAGCTAATGGAATAAAAAGCACATCTGATTTTTTTAAATACCTAATCGAATACGAGCTACTTTTTTTTAAAGATAAGAAATATCACTTAACTGATAAGGGAAAGCTGTTTGGTGGTAGGTATCGAACAAATGGCCAAGGTGAACGGTGGGTTGTGTGGTCATCTGATGACCTCCATACTGTGCTATGTAATTTCAAACGTCCTTTGTTTGATCGATTAAACATTAACTATTTAATGCACATTACACATACTGCCAATCTCCCGGGCATACTCTCTAAAGGCTTATTGCCTCACAATAATAAAGCACAAAAAGTTGATATCAGTAATAGTTTAGTAAATGCAAGAAGAGCAAAAAAAGAGCCTATACATAAACACTCAATACATGACTACGTACCTTTTTATTTTAACGTTAGAAATGCGATGCTATTTCAGGTTCAAAAAGAGTTTGGAGCAGAAGTTATTATTTTATCCTTTTATAAGGAAGCTATAGCATCTCCCAAAACTATTTTTTCGAACGGTAATGCTTCTACCATAGCTTCTACATTTACACCATATATACATGAATTAGCGTCATTTAATTGGAGTGCAATTTTTAGTTCGAGTTGGAAGATAAATGGGGTTGTAGATTTAGACCTAAAATCAAAAATGATGAGTGAATGTTTGATTTATGAGAAGGTAGCTATTGATAAGCTTCATTGTATTTACTGTCAGGATATAGAAGTACAGCAGCGCATAATAAAAGTATGCGAAGACAAAAAAATACATATCAACGTTGCTGTTGATCCCATGCTTTTTTTCTAATAGTAAAAAACATAAAAAATTAAGGCCTAAAATATGGGTGTTGAAGTAATAAATGGAAATATATTCAATTCTAAATGCAATTACCTAGTAAACCCTGTTAACTGTGATGGTGTTATGGGGGCTGGGTTAGCTCTAGAATTTAAATTACGCTACCCAGACATGTTTATAAAATATGAGGCTCTATGTGATGCAAAAAAACTAGATATAGGGCTCCTGTGGATATATAAATCAGAGCTTAAATCGGTTTTAAATTTCCCGACTAAGTTGAGCTGGAAATACCCGTCAAAAGAGTTATACCTTCACCAAGGCCTTAAAAAATTTGTAGATACCTACCAAAGTAGAAATATAAAATCGATAGCTTTTCCTATTTTGGGTGGGGGACGAGGCGGGATAGATGGCAAAGTTAGTCTTGCTATTATGCAGTCATACCTATCAGATCTTAATATTGATGTTGAAATTTATGACTATTCAGTAACGGCTAATGATGATTTGTATGTTGAATTCGCTCAAAAGATAATGCCTTTATCAAGTGAACAAATATCCGCAGAGAGTGGGGTCAAAATTATTTATATAGAAAGGATTTTAGAAGCAATTAAGGAAGGCCGTATATATCAACTAAATCAGCTTTTATCGATACAAGGTGTTGGAATCAAAACAGTTGAAAAAATATTTGCATACAGTCAAAAGCTAGGTAACCATGTGCAACAGAGTGATTTGTTTTCATAATAACCAAGTTGCCACAATTTTTGATTCGTATGTAAGTGAAGGGTGCCTATGTCTTTGTTGTTTGGAATAAGGTAAAACAAGAATACTGGCTAAATTTAAAAGCAAAAACAGCTTAAAACTATTTTAAAGGGAAGCGTATAGCTTCCCTTTTATGCCGTGCTTTGGCTAGGCTTTGAATATCAGATTAACTTACTTAGGTTACCCTTCGAAACACTTATTGAAAATTGAAATAGGTCCTGAGTGTTTAGACGAGTTTGCACTTAATAATGTTAGTTACCATGTTTGCTCTTACGAGAGGACTGTTTTCTGATTCAGTTGTTACTTGTGGCTTAGCCTGATCTGAGTTAATAAGTAGTCATAGTTTTTAAATTAACTATCTTTAATATAAATTCAAGGATGAAAATGAAGTCTGTTTTTAATACTGTCGATATTTTGTTTGGGCATTTTGCTCGTGGTTTTATAATTGTTTTTCTTTATTTGGCCTTAAGCTTAATCGCTGCTTTTAACTTGATATCTATTCCTCTTTATTTTTTTGAGTATGATGCCGGCTTATCTGATTTAGATCTGAGTGAAGTCGGACTTTTCATTATATTTTTAGCCACAGTATGGCGGTTTTTTGCGCGTTGTTTTGCTTTGAACTGGACTAAATGGAAAGCGCTCAAGCGCTTTGTATTTGTTATTGCTTTTGCTGAGCTATTTTATTCGTTATTTTTTACACTCTATTTAATAATTGAATTAATCGACCAAGGTGTACTTGGGGTGGCTATATTAGATAAATATGCTGATATTCAAGCCTTCCTTTCTATTTTTATTACAATTATTGCAATTTATGCGAGCACGCCTTTGCCCAATTTTTACAAAAATAAAGATGATGCAGCCAGTAACTTACCTGACAATGAATCAAATAATGATCAACCAGCAGCTATGAGCTAAGTTTATAAATGTTTGGAAGTAGAACAATGAAAAAGTTAATTTTAAGTTTAGTTGTTTTAGCCGTTTTTTTTAGTACGGCCCGCCTTGAGGCAAAAGAGCAAGTATTCCAACCGGATGACTCAGTATTTCTGCAATCATCTTGCACAGAGGTGATTGAGATATTTGACCGAAAACAAGAGCCCGGGAAGTATGCTGCTCTTCATACTTCAGTATCAGAGGCTATGCGTGCTGGCTACTGTATAGGCGTATTGCAACAATATATTAAGAGCTCACCGTCGTGTAAAAAAAGATACGGGTATTATAAAAAGAGTAATTGGTTCGACTTAGCACAAATAATTGCGAATATGTCATTTGGTGCAGAGCAACTAGAAAGGCTTAAAGCGAGTCACTTACTTGAGGCGGCTTACTGTAATGGCTAGTGGTATGACCGTTCCTGATGCTATTCGCTTCTTATTTGGGATCGATGTTGCCAAAGAAAGCACATATTTAAAAGACAAAGCAAATTCTCTTGTCCGTAATAAGCTTATTAAAGTTGAAACTGAGCTAAAGGTTCAAAGATCAACAAAGCGTTTGGCGGATGGGCAGCTAGATGTGCTATTTAATGCTTTACTACTCAATGCAATTTTTCATGATCCTAAAGACGTAAAAAAAATATTTGAAGATAAGGACTTTAGATACCATTGTGCTGTGATAGTTAGTCAGTTGTTTGGTGAAAGTAATTCATTATTGGGCATTGCTCTGAGTAAAACAACTGCTGCTGAATTTGCGGATGCGCTTGCTAGTGATTGTGACTTGCTCAAAAAGAGATTACCTAACCCGTTTGCTGTAATGCCTCAACTAGCTTTAGGGAAAAATCTCAGTTTATTGCATGCATTACTTGCGCAATCAGCCCTTACCAGCTCAACAGATAACTTGCTTTTAGCTTATTTAAATAACGATATAGACAAAGCGTTAGCATTATCAAGGCAATTAGATACAAATAATCATAGTGTTAAGCAATTAGTAGAGCATATAACATCTCGGCACAAGGAAGCAGAGGAGTTTGATGATTTATTAGGGTATTTCCAAAAAATGTAATTATTAAAAATAATGTTTGTTAGTGCATTGCACTAAGTGAATCTATAGCCATCAGCAATAGATGGAGATTTACATGACAAATATTAAAGAGCTTGTTATTAACTTTCACATGACCGAAGCGTGTAATTACCGTTGTGGTTATTGTTACGCTAAGTGGCAAGATAATACGTCAGCAACAGAGTTACATCATTCTTCAGAGAGCATTCAAGATTTACTGCTAATGCTAGCTGAGTACTTTTTTTCGAATAATCAAATACGACAAGAATTAGGTTATCAATCAGTAAGGATTAACTTTGCTGGTGGAGAACCTGTAATGTTAGGTGCTCGCTTTGTTAGCGCTTTATTATTTGCAAAGAGTATAGGCTTTAATACGTCACTTATTACTAACGGACATTTTTTGTCACCAACAATGTTAAGGCGTATTGCCCCTCATTTAGATATGCTTGGTTTAAGTTTTGATACTGCAGATTATTTAATAGCTCAAAGCATTGGCCGAACAGATCGTAAAGGTAAATGGTTTTCCCCGCAAAAAGCATTAACTGTTACAGCGCTATATCGTCAGTTAAATCCTCAAGGTAAGTTGAAAGTTAATACTGTTGTTAATGCATTTAACTTTCGCGAGAATTTGAATGCAGCAATCGCATTATTGCAACCCGACAAGTGGAAGCTCTTACGTGCATTACCTGTCTATAGTGACCAGTTAACTATCTCGCAAGAAAAATATGATTCTTATGTTCAAAAGCATAAAGAGCACAGTAATGTTATTGCAATTGAAGATAATTGCGATATGTGGCAATCATATTTGATGATAAATCCAGAAGGTAACTTTTACCAAAACTCGTCATCGTGTCAGGGATTAACGCTTAGTCCTTCAATATTGGATATAGGGGTTTCTAAGGCTTTGAATCATGTGAACTTTAACATTAAAGCATTCGCAAGCCGATATCCTTCGAGCTTTCCGCAAGTTATTAAAAAGAATTTGATAACACTAGGAGAGCAATAATGAAAAAATATAGTAATGATAAAAACATTAACACGTTGGTTTGTAAGTTATTGAAGAAAAAAGGTTGGTCTTTAAAGCGTGGGCGTCATCCAAGGCTGATTGCGCCATCAGGTATCAAAATAACAGTTCCAAGCACGCCAAGTGACTTTAGAGCATATAGAAACTTTAAAATGGATATTCGACGATTGAAGGAGCTTTAGCTAACGCTGAAGTTCCATAAGTCGAATCACAATTAACTTTTTAAGGAGACATATATGTCTAACAATAATGATCATAAATCAAACCAAGGAAACAGCAATAAAGGCACTTCTGGAGTCAATGTTCCATACCAAAGAGCACAAGATAATCGAAGTAATCAGTTAAACCCGAACAACCCTAACTATAACGGTAAAAAATAGTTAAATGATTTTATTTAAGCTAAGCGCAGCGAAAGCTGCGCTTAGCTTTATATTACGTAGATACTTTATATAAATTGTAGGTAAGAGATTTGAATTATAAAAAAAGAATTGAAGACGCGGTGCTTAGAACTAAAAAGTTACAGCTAAAATTGCCTTCAAGCCCGTTGCCATTTAGCAAAGCTATTAGCGACAATAAGAAACAAGAAATCTTAATTCATTGTTTTGAGGTGTTGCAATTTCATGGGTTTAAATCATCCCAAGACTTAGCAAGTAAATGTACAGATGTTCATCTAATGCTTCAGTATTTTCTAAAGACAGATTTAAATATAGACAGCCATATTACAATTGGGGATCGGTATTGGCATGATTATATTTATTGTGAAATGTCGGATGAGAGTATTAAAAGTGAGTTAAATTCTCCTAGTTTAGATAAACCTATTAAGGCACATGTTTGGTTAACTTTAACCGATGGAACGATACTTGATTGTACTGGGGAAGCACATGCCGATTTGATTTTTAGTCGAGGTAATTTCCCGCTCCATGAGTGTTTACACTTATCTGCTCCTAGTGAAAAGGAAGATCCAATTGAGGGGTATTATAGGCCGTATTTAATTGGCACAGATTTCCTAGAAAAAACGGGTGTTTGCAAAATACTTATACCATTGTAAATTTTTATTGAAATAGGAATAACTGATTGGCTTAATTAGCCCACAACAAGCACGCGAGAAAGGGAATAACATTCCTATAGAAAGGTATATAGAGTGTGGGCTGAATTGATATTTAGTTATTCAAATCTTTTCATGAGAATTCAAGTACAGTTTTGTAGTAAACTTACTCCCATAAACGGAAAGTACAAAAGCATAGTTTTACTTTTAGTACCCACATTAGTACCCATAGGCTGCGGCCTTTAATTAAAGGTCATATAAATCAAATGAGTAGAGCAGGAATACAGTGGTTCCCTGGGCACATGAATAAAGCCCGAAATGAAATTAAAGAAATAATGCCACAAATGGATGTGATCATTGAAGTGCTAGATGCACGCATTCCTTATAGTAGCGAAAACCCAATGGTGACAACTTTACGCGAAGGTAAACCGGTCATCAAAATTCTAAATAAGGCTGATTTAGCCGATCCTAAAATGACCCAAGCGTGGAAAGATTACTTTGAGCAAGAAAGTGGCGTCAAAGCCATTGCTTTTGGGCATGATAAAGCAGCTGAAGTACACCGTATTAACGAGCTTTGTAAAAAATTAGTGCCGCATAAAGTAGGTGCCGATAAGCAAATTAAAGCCATGATAATGGGCATTCCGAACGTTGGGAAATCTACATTAATAAATGTATTGGCTGGGCGTATAGTGGCAAAAACAGGTAATGAGCCTGCAGTTACTAAGGCGCAGCAACGCATTAAGCTTGAAGATGGCATTATGCTTTACGACACACCAGGAATGCTTTGGCCTAAAGTAGAAAACGAAAACTCAGGTTATCGTTTAGGTGCAACTGGTGCAATACGTGACACAGCACTGGAATACGAAGAAGTAGCAAGTTACACCGCTGAGTACTTACTACGTGCATACCCAGAGCTTTTAAAAGCTCGCTATAAAATTGCCGAACTGCCAGAAAGTGACTGGGAATTTGTAGAAATGGCCGGTAAAAAGCGTGGCTGTATCCGAGGTGGTAATCAAATAGACACGTATAAAATGTCTGAAATACTCATAAACGAACTTCGTGATGGCATTATTGGTCGCATCACCATGGAAACCCCTGCCATGCGTGAAGAGGAAGAAATTATGGTAGCAGGATTACGCGCCGCTGCAGAAGCTAAAAAAGCAGCTAAAGAAGAAGAGAAAAAACAGCGCCGTGCACGCGCCCGAAAAAACCGCCGTTAATGGATTAATTTATGTGAGTATGCGACTCACTAAATTACAGACATAAAAAAAGCCCGAAAGGGCTTTTTTAGTTTCATATCTACCGTCACCGATATGAGCAATGTAGCAAGTAAAATAGTAGGGCGGTTACTTATCATCAACATCAAGGGGCGTTGCGGTTCATAACAAGTAACCATAGCTGTTTACGTGCGCCACACGTTGTTTCAGGGTCGAGAAACAAATCAGTTCATTCCTTAACAAGGGGTATGCATTCCGTCTTGTTGATATTGATTATCAGTTAGATCTAGTAAACTGTCAACACCCAAATACAAATAATTCTTATTTTATTTCGTGCGTTTTTTATTCAGGTTCTGAGCGAGCGGTTAACGCTCGCTTGTTTTTTAATTTTGTTCATTTTGCTCATGGTTTTAATGAACAAAAAGCACTTAACGATCATCAATGCACCTTTCCCTCAAAATATTTCGTTAATTTCCCGTTAACAATAAGCTGCGCGTTAGATAGCAGTTTGTCGTCGCATATCTACCTGACAATAAATACACAAACACAGCGTGGAGAAAATAATGAAAGCAAGTAACACACAGCTCGCTTTGGCAATTACAGCAGCATTAGTTAGCACATCTGCTTTAGCTGATAACGATACTCAAAAACTACAAGCGCAATTAGATGCATTGCAAAAAGAAGTTAACGCTTTAAAAACATCAAGTAGCTTTAATTTAGAGTTTGGAGGGCGAGTACAGCTTGATTACAACTACTTTGAAGGTGCCTATAACGCAGGTAATGATGGCTCAGGCGGGAGCGATTTTTTCCCTCGCCGTATTCGTACCTACGTAGAGAGTGAGCATGGTAACTGGGGTCACAAATTACTTTTAGAATTTGGCGAAGGTGACGCCGAAATTGTACTTGCACGTGTACGTTATGCATTTGAAAACGGCCTTAAAATTAAAGCCGGTAAAATCCGCGAAGACATGTCGCTAAACGCACTTACTAGCTCAAAACATATTAATACTATTGAGCGTAGTGCTGTTGCCAATACTTTCTCGCCCTTTTTTCGTTGGGGCGTATCTGCTTATCAATACTTTAAAGACTCAGGTTTTCGTTATGCCGTTGGGGTTTATAAAAATGATGCCTTTGGTGCAACGGGTAATGATGAAAACGACCGCCTAACGCTTGCTATTACAGGGCGTGCTACGTGGTCGAGCGCAGCGCCAGGCGACGTAATTCATTTAGGTGCATGGCATTCATACCGCGATATGGGTGGCAATGAACTAGGAGCGCGTTTTGCCCGTGGTGAAGTACGTGAAACTAATGTACGCCTAGTTAATTATGCTGCAGGCGGGACAACAGTTGCACTGGATAGCTTATCGCAGTCGGGGCTTGAATTTGCTTTTCAGGCTGACTCTTTAACATTAGAGGCCGAATACGCAAGCCGCGCATTAGATGCACTTAATAGTAGCGATGACTTAGATGCAGAGCGTTTTGACGGCTTTCATGTCTCAGCAAGTTACTTTTTAGGGGGGGAGCAACGACAGTACAAAGCAGGTTCTGCTCTATTTGTACAACCTAAAAATATAAAAAATGCATGGGAGCTTGTTGCGCGTGTTTCACAAATGGATGCAACGAGTAAAAACCAAGGCAGTGAAGTAACCACTTTCACACTAGGAACAAGTTATTACGTCAGTAGCGACATTAAATTTATGGGCAACCTTATCTACAGCGATGTAGAGGGCCCAGGCACCGCTGCGCTTGTAGGTGATGAAGACTCTGGTATGGGCTTTAGTGCACGTATGCAGTATTTATTTTAAGGAGACACACAATGAAATTATTTAAATCAGTTAAAACAACTTTATTAGCGGCATCATTAGTACTAAGCAGCCCCATGGCAATGGCCGATATTCACTTTTTAGTTCCAGCAGGCCCAGGGGGCGGTTGGGATACAACAGCACGCGGTGTAGGTGAAGGTTTAGTAAAGGCAGGCATCGACAACAATGCGTCTTTTCAAAATATGTCAGGTGGCGGCGGTGGACGAGCAATTGCCTACTTAATAGAATCAGGTACTAAAAAAGGTGATATTTTAATGGTTAACTCAACGCCTATAGTGTTGCGAGCCTTAACCGGAAAGATTCCTTACAGTTACCGAGATTTAACACCAGTAGCAAGTATGATTGCTGATTTTGGCGCATTTGTTGTACGTAACGATTCACCTTATAAAACGTGGCAAGATGTCATTAAAGCACTTAAAGAAGACCCAAGTTCAATTAAAGTAGCTGGTGGCTCAGCTCGTGGCAGCATGGATCATTTAGTTGCTGCACAAGCGGCTAAAGCGGGCGGTGTTGACGGTCGTAGAATTCGTTATATTCCATATGATGGCGGTGGCAAAGCAAAAGCAGGCCTACTCTCTGGTGAGGTTAACTTACTTTCGACTGGTTTAAGCGAAGCATTAGAAGTTGCCAATGGCGGACAGGCTCGTGTGTTAGCCGTTACATCGCCTGAGGCTTTAACTGATTACCCACAAATACCGACGTTCAAGTCGATGGGTTACGATATGGAATTTGTTAATTGGCGTGGTTTTTTTGCAGCCCCTAACTTACCTGCTGATAAGTTAGCTCAATACACTGAAAAGCTTCGTAAATTACAATCAACCCCTGAGTGGGAAACCGTTCGTGCGCGAAATGGCTGGTTAAATCTTTTTCAGGAAAAAGATGAATTTATTAAGTCACTCGAAAAACAAGAAGCGCAGCTTAGAGTGGTTATGCAAGAGCTTGGCTTTATTCGTAAAGCGGATTAATCGAGGTTTTTATGATGAAACGCGAACTACTAGGGCCAAGTTTATTCTTGGCGCTATTTACTCTTTACGCCGTGGTGGCGTGGCAAATTCCACTATTGCCATTTGAAGAATACGAAACGGTTACTTCTGCTACGTTACCAAAAGTGTACGCTGCTTTTGGTATTGTGGTGTGCTTGCTTTCTATTGGTTCCACTTTACTTAGGCCAAACGAAAAAGCAGCAGAAAACCAGCCATTAGAAATATCGCATGTTGTACGCACTTTAGGCTTATTAGTTTTAATGGTGATTTATAGTGCGATGTTAGAGCCTGTGGGCTTTTTAATATCTACAAGCGCTTTTTTATTAGCAGGTTTTTTTGTAATGGGTGAAAGGCGCAAGAAAATTTTATTATTTGCCTCTATTCCTGTTGCTGTGGTGTTTTGGTTTTTGATGACTCAAGTATTAGGTATTTACTTGGTTCCGGGCGATTTGTGGAGTTAAGTTATGTTTGATGGAATTATGCTTGGTTTGTCGACCGTGCTCGACTTTAATAATTTAATGTACGTGATAGCTGGCTGTTTGGTCGGTACGTTTATTGGTATGTTACCTGGGCTTGGGCCTATAACTGCAATTGCTCTGATGATCCCCATTACTTATAGCATAGGCGCTGATTCGGGTATGATTTTAATGGCCGGTGTTTATTATGGCGCAATTTTTGGCGGCTCTACATCATCTATTTTAATTAATGCACCGGGGGTGGCGGGTACGGTGGCTTCATCTTTTGACGGCTACCCACTAGCAAAGCAAGGTCATGCAGGTAAAGCTTTGGCTATTGCTGCTTATTCCTCCTTTATAGGCGGAACAATAGGCGCCATACTACTTATGGTTGCCGCGCCTTTATTAGCAAAGGTGTCGTTGAGTTTTCAGTCTCCTGATTATGTTGTACTTATGTTTTTAGGTTTAACAGCCATTGCTGCATTTTCAAATAAAGGCCAGTTTTTAAAAGCAATGATGATGACCGTATTTGGTCTAATGCTGGCAACGGTAGGTATAGACCCTTCATCGGGCACTGAGCGCTTTACCTTTAGCCAAGCCGACTTACTTGATGGCATTAGCTTTTTATTAATTGCAATGGCAACGTTTGCCCTTGCTGAGGCATTAATTAATGTTGTTAAGCCAGAGAAAAAAGACGCTAAAAGCCTTAATGATTCAGACACTCCACAAATTGGCTCAACTAAATTAACAAAAGACGAAGTTAAAGATATGGCACCGGTTGTTGGCCGTTCGTCATTCTTAGGGTTTATTGTTGGTGTTTTACCTGGCGCTGGAGCCACTATTGCAAGCTTTATGGCGTATGCCACTGAACGAAATTTGGCACCTAAAGGCCTAAAAGAGAAGTTTGGTAAGGGCTCTTTACGTGGTTTAGCCGCTCCTGAATCTGCGAATAATGCTGCGTGCACAGGTTCATTTGTTCCTTTACTAACTTTAGGTATTCCAGGCTCTGGCACTACGGCTATTATGCTTGGGGCACTAATCGCTTACGGCATTCAGCCAGGCCCTATGCTTATGCAAGAAAACCCTAGCGTGTTTTGGTCTGTAATTGTAAGTATGTATTTTGGCAATATTGTTTTATTAATTTTAAACCTGCCACTCATTCCTTATTTCGCAAAAGTATTGGCAATGCCAAAGTCGGTATTAACTATTATGATTTTGTTCTTTAGCTTAATTGGTGTGTACTTGGTGTCGTTTAACACATTCGACTTATTTATGATGGTTGGCGTTGCTTTGGTTGCGTTAGTATTGCGCCTATTGGCCTTTCCAATGGCACCGTTGTTACTGGGCTTTATTTTAGGAGACATGATTGAGCGTAACTTTCGTCGCTCAATGATGATTTCTGATGGCTCTTTAAGCTTTTTATGGGACAGACCACTTACGTTAAGTATTTTTATACTGTCTATTTTAGTGCTGTTGTTTCCTTTAAAGGATTACTTAAAGCAGCGCCGTGCAGATAAAACAGCGTCTAAGTTACAGCAAGAACAAGCTCAATAGAGAGATAAATGATTAACACCAACAAGCTAAACCCTTTGCAAAGCATGGTCAAAAAACCTAAACGATTAGAAACACGTTTAATTATTTGGGTAACAGGGCTATGTGTTTTACAAGCAATATTGTTTGGGGCGTTGGTGTATCAGCTTACAGCGCAAAGTTTACATAACCACATAGGTGATAAAGCACTGGCGGTAGCTAATAGTATTGCAACACGTACAGATGTAATAAATGCGTTAGAGATAAAAGACGACTTATCAGCGTTTAACTCGCAAATAGAGACCCTCACAGAGCTCACAGGTGCTGACTTTATTGTAGTTGGCGATATTAATGCACTGCGCATTATACATCCAGATGAGCGAAAAATTGGTAAACCTATGGTTGGGGGAGATAGCCAAAACGCTCTTAATGGTGAACGCTATATATCGGTTGCGCATGGCAGTATGGGGGAGTCTATTCGTGGAAAAGTACCCGTATATAATGCTAATAATGAAATTATAGGATTAGTGTCTGTTGGCTTTTTGGTGCAATCAATTAATCCGCTTATTTTATCGCGTAGTGCTGAAATACTTATTTGGGGACTACTGCTTGTTGGCTTGAGTATTGTAGCGGCTGTTTATATTGGGCAGCGAGTACGTAATGCAATATTTGGATTACAACCTGATGAAATAGGAAGGTTATTTTCAGAGCAGGATGCTATTTTAAATACGGTCCGAAGCGGTATTATTGCACTTGAACCCGATGGCAAAGTCCGAAAGTTAAACCAACGTGCCTGCGAAATTTTGGATAAACCAACATCTACAATTAATAAAAACCTCACCCTTGAAGATCTACTACCAGAACATGCTGAATTTTTACTGCGAAATCAAAGCCGTAAAATTGTTGGGTTTGAGCTGTTTGCAGCAGATAAACGGATTATTTTGTCGCGCTTTTCTTTACAGGTTCAGGGCCAGACCGATGGCATTTTACTCAGTATGCGCCCATCTGATGAACTGGAATATTTAAGCCAGCAGCTAACAAAAGTACAAGCATTTGCGGAGCTACTACGTGTGCAAACCCATGATTACTCAAATAAACTAAACCTGATTGGGGCTTTGGTGCAAATGGGTAAAAATGAGCAAGCAATTGAACTTATAGGGCAAGAGAGCCAGGGCTCTCAAGCGCAAATTCATAACTTACTTGAACGAATTCAAGACCCTGTACTAGCCGGTTTGCTAGTGGGTAAATACCATAAAGCACGAGAGCTTAATGTTACATTAGAGCTAAACCCAGATAGCCTGCTAGGTGTTATAGCGCGCAAAGATATGCTCGAAAGGGTAGTCTCCATCTTAGGCAACTTAATAGATAACGCCATTGAAGCGGGTATTAGAGCTTCAGATACTCGCGACCCGGTTGTAAGAGTGACGGTGGATGAAACCAGTCAAACTTTATTGTTTGATGTAGAAGATACCGGGTTTGGCTTAGGTTCAGATCACGAGGTTATTTTTACGCCACAATTTAGCTCTAAATCTGGGGCGCAACATGGTATCGGTTTGTATTTGGTTAAAACCAATTTAGACTCGTGCCGTGGTAGTTTAGAAATAGGTGAGTCTGATTTACTAGGGGCGCGCTTAAGTGTTTATATTCCAAAATAATAAGAGTAATTGAGCATGACCTATTCTGTAATTATAATTGAAGACGAAGTTGAAGTAGCGCAGCTAATTGCACAGTATTTATTGCTGCCAGGCGGTGCTGCGGGAAGTCAAATTGCAAAGCAGAGCTTGCGCCAAGCGCAGTATCAAGTGGTTGGTATTGCAGGTAATTTAAGTACTGCAACAGCCTTGTTACAAGCGATAGAGGCTGATCTTATTTTACTCGACATACACCTGCCTGATGGTAACGGACTGGATTTACTATCGGATTTACGCCGTCGTGAAATCAAAAGTGAAGTAATGCTGCTAACGGCGGCTAAAGAAGTCGAAACGCTTGAAAAAGCAATGCAACTAGGCGCCTGCGACTTTTTAGTTAAACCGTTAATGTTAAACCGCTTAGATCAAGCGTTAGCGCGTTTTGAAACGCGCCAGCAATGTTTTTCTGATGCAAACGAAGTAACACAATCTATGGTCGATTCTTTGTTTGGCTCTAAAGAGCAAACTAAACCAACGGTTAGGTTACCAAAAGGGGTTGATCAGCTTACCTTACAGAAAATTCATGATGCATTTGTACAACATGACGCCTGTGCCTTTACTGCTCAACAAATGGGCGATCTAGTTGGGGTGAGTCGTTCAACTGCTAGGCGCTATTTAGAGTTTTTACTAGAGTCAGAAAAGCTAAGTGCTGATCAAAGCTACGGCAGTATTGGTCGACCGGAGCGTTGCTACAAAATAATTAATTAACTTTCTAAAACCAAAATTACAAGAATAAAACATAATAGTTTTAGTGGCTTATATAATAATCAGTGTTATTTAAATACCACATCTTTCAAATCTAAAAAATTTTTATTGAATTGATTGCATTTTAAGCGACTTCAATGGTGATGTTCGCTTTAAGTAATGCTATACTCCCGCCGAATAATTTATCGACTTTATTAAGAGTAAAATTAATGGCAGATTTATCGAAGTACAGAAACATTGGTATTTTCGCGCACGTTGATGCGGGTAAAACCACAACTACTGAGCGTATCCTAAAGCTTACAGGTACAATCCACAAAAGCGGTGAGACACATGATGGTGAGTCTACTACCGATTTCATGGAGCAAGAAGCTGAGCGCGGTATTACTATCCAGTCTGCGGCAGTAAGCTGTTTCTGGAAAGATCACCGTTTTAACGTTATCGATACTCCTGGACACGTTGACTTCACCGTTGAAGTTTACCGTTCACTTAAAGTATTAGATGGCGGTGTGGGTGTATTCTGTGGTTCTGGTGGTGTTGAGCCACAATCAGAAACTAACTGGCGCTACGCGAACGAATCAGGTGTTGCACGTATTATTTTCGTAAATAAATTAGACCGTATGGGTGCTGATTTTTACCGTGTAACTGAGCAAGTACAAAAAGTACTTGGTGCTGTTCCATTAGTTATGACTTTACCAATTGGTATTGAAGACGAATTCGTAGGTGTTGTAGACGTTTTAAACAAACAAGCATATGTTTGGGATGAGACAGGTCTTCCTGAGAACTACTCAATTGTTGACGTTCCTGCAGACATGGTAGAAAAAACTGATGAATACCATGAGTTCCTAGTTGAAACTGCTGTAGAGCAAGACGATGACCTAATGGAAGCGTACATGGAAGGTGAAATGCCTTCAGTTGAAGATATCAAGCGTTGTATCCGTAAAGGTACTCGTGACCTTGCGTTCTTCCCTACATACTGTGGTTCTGCATTCAAAAACAAAGGTATGCAATTAATCCTTGATGCTGTTGTTGATTACTTACCAGCTCCTACAGAAGTTGATCCTCAACCTCTTATGGATGAAGAAGGTAACGAAAACGGCGAGCACGCAATTGTATCTGCAGACGAACCTTTCAAAGCGTTAGCATTTAAGATCATGGATGACCGTTTTGGTGCGTTAACATTCGTACGTATTTACTCTGGTAAGCTTAACAAGGGTGACACTATCCTTAATGCATTTACTGGTAAAACTGAGCGTGTTGGCCGTATGGTTGAGATGCAAGCTGATGATCGTAAAGAACTGACTGCAGCACAAGCGGGCGATATCATCGCTATCGTTGGTATGAAGAACGTGCAAACTGGTCACACTCTTTGTGATCCTAAGCACCCAGTAACACTTGAGCCAATGGTATTCCCAACTCCAGTAATCTCGATTGCTGTACAGCCTAAAGATAAAGGCGGTAATGAGAAAATGGGTGTTGCTATCGGTAAAATGGTTG